>Ga0114957_1002999_pt1 | contig 15564 bp, 14 predicted proteins | sample BantaG_FD_87175 | JGI IMG/M metagenome (GOLD analysis project Ga0114957, IMG submission 87175) | Marine algal microbial communities from Bantry Bay, Ireland - BantryBay_4 metaG | ecosystem: Host-associated > Algae > Red algae > Unclassified | place: Bantry Bay, Ireland | collected 2014-11-21 | reverse complement strand
CCATTAAAAGCGTTTTCGATGGGGAGTATTTTGCATCAATTGATTTTGGAACCGGAATTAGCCGAAGCGGAGGATTATGTTTTTTTGACGCCTGCTCCGCGGCGACATCTACAGGCGGCCAAGAAATCGGCTTTTCGGAATCGGCTTTTGAAAAAGGTCTTGGGAAACGAGACTACTGAAATTGAGAAAGTCTTTACCTGGACGGATGATAAAACAGAATTGCCTTGCAAGGCGAAGGTTGATATCGCTTATGAGGATCATCGGGGATTGCATGTGATTGATTTGAAGTCTACGGGAGCGGTTGATCGGGCGGCGTTCTTAGCAGATTGTGTCAAATACGAATACGGACGACAGGCGGCTTTTTATCTGGATGGGACGAGAGCGAAAACGGTTGTGATTTATGGAATTCAGAAGCGGGCTCCTTATCGGGTTTTCCGGAAGTGGTATACGAGACGGGAATTGGAGGACGGGAGGAAGATGTATGGTTTTATTTTGGGGAAGATTAAAGAGGTTAGATCGTTGGTCCCAGGATTACAAATTGACTGAATCAAATTCATACTTGGTAGGCTTTTTGATATTTATATAAAACACCATGTTTATGAATTTGAAATGTTATGATCGATTTCTAAGTTTGTCAAAAGAGAATTTGGCTTTTCATACAAAGAATAGAAATCGTCAAAGGATATGAAAATGTCAAAATAGCCATTGAGATATTCTGTTAGTAGTTAAATAAATCATTTTACAAAATAAATATGAAGTACTTCAACTTTCTTGTTGTCATCCTGATAGTCCACCTCTCCATAAATTCTCTAAAAGCTCAAACAACCAGCTTATATGACGGGCCTATTCAAGTTTTTCAGGACTACAAAACGCTCCATTACGGGCTTAAAGACACCCTAAACAATATACTCTTACCTGCTACCTTTCAAACCCTCAAATCCTTCTCTAAAGAAGAACAGCTATATATAATAAAAGAAGATGGAGGAATTGGGATTATTCATTTGAACGGAGATATAATTGTAGAGCCTAAATTTAAACGTCTGGGAGCCACTATAACCAAGAATAGATGTGTCATGCAAAATTTTGATGACAAATGGGGGGTTATAGACGCTCAGGGAAACATCATTATTCCATTTGAGTATCAAGGTCTTATTCATAAAATAGGCAACTCTGACCTCTACTCTTTTTATGTAAAAGAAAATGAGGTTGGACGTTTGGGTATCATTAATGAAAAAAATGAGGTATTAATTAAAGCCAAGTATGAAAATATACGTCCTAACAATAATGGGATGATTGTCGAGTTAAATGACAAAGTTGGATTAATCAGCAAAACAGCCACGCCTATATTACCGATAGAATATGAATCCATAGAAATTCTAAACGGAGCATTTGCCAAGATTAAAAAAGACAAATATTTTATATTTTACGATATCGTAAAACGCAAGAAAATATTGGATCGTTCTTTTGCATCGATCAACCATTTGGTCGGTGATTATTTTATATTGAGTGCTAACAACCTGGTAGGTCTGTTTGATGTATCTTCGAATAAATTTATCTTGCCATTCGAATACCACGGGATATCCGGGCAAGGTTATAATAAGTTAACAGTGAATAAACACGGAAAGCATGGCATATATAATTTAACATCAAAAGAGTTTACGGTTCCAATAACTTACGATGCAATAAACCGCGTAGATGATGGACATTTTATAGTCGAAACAAATAAACAGTTTGGCGTTATCGATTCTTTGAATAAAATGGTTGTCAAAATGCAAGACTTAAAAATAGAAGATTTTGATAATGGCGTAGCAAAAATTGGAAAATGGACTAATGATAATCATAGTCTTCTCAAGGAAAACAAATTACTTTTTCCAGAAAACACCACAGAAAATAAAGTATTGAATCACAAATTGTGGATTAAAGACGATCAAAATAAAAATTGGACTCATTTTTCTCAATATGATAACAACGGGATTACCTATACTGAATATGGTAACTATAAACTAGAAATACCTAATCCAGAAGACATACGCATGAAATTCTCGAAGGGAAAAAGTTATTGTATTGTAAAATCAGATGGTAAATGGGGTGTCTATCACGAAGGCAGACAGGTTCTTGATTATCGGTATGATTATTTAAAACTTTCAGAATATATGTTTCTGAATGATAATATTAAATCTGGTCAGTTTACGGTGGCGATAGATAGCAGCTATGGCGTGGTTAATGATAGAAGTGAAATTGTTATCCCTTTAGAATACGACGAGGTGAGGCCTAGGGAACACGGTTGGGTCGTCTACAAGGATGAAAAATTAGGCTACTTTCTTTTTGATGAAAAAAATTTAACGGTTCCACTAAAGTACGAGGACGCCTGGGTAAGAAATTGCAGAATCATAGGAAAGCTAGGGGAATTTTATGGGGTGGTGGATTATAAAGACCAAATCATTCTTCCTTTCCAATATGACCGTATTGAATCTTTACAGGTAGGTTTTTCCGAATTAGTTCTGGCTTATAAAAATAATAAAATCGAAGTTTATGATACTCGTTATAAAAAGATTACGGATGTAATTTATGATGATGTTCAGGCAATGGGGCGTGATTCGTTGGTACTTTTTAGTGATGGAGTAAGTAAGGAATTTACTTTTCGAGAATTCATCTCTCGGCAGGATAAGTAGGAAAATGAATTATCTGATTCCTCATTTCACAAAGAATGTCTTTCTAGTTCAACATAAAAACTTTTCTAAAAAAAACTCGCTCATCTAATAAAAGATGAACGAGTTTAGTTTTTTGGGATGAAAAAATTAATAGACGATCTCGTCTTTAATGATTATACTTTGGCCTTGATAGGAACTCGTCTGTTCGTTGTATTCCGAATGCTTAAAATCGGAAGCGGTAGAAATAGTTCCTAATTGTATGAGTAGGGCAATGATTAATGTAAACATAAGATTATAGATTTTGAAGTGAGTAAATAAAAATTTCGAATGATTTTTCGGTAATCCCTTTTTCAATTCCACCGCCCCTCATCCAGGTCCACTGCGTTATCCCAATCCGGGTAATGATTTCCATCCTCATCCTTTTTATTCGGAACCATCAAGGTAAGGCGGCCGATCACTTTTAGATAGCCCATGTTCTCGTCGCACCACTGCTGAGCATCGGATTTGGTGAGCGCTTCGATTTGTGGACCACCCCAGGTCAGGAGTTCTCCGCTGTGAGGACAGAGCGCCTTTATTTCCGTAGCCCAGATAAAAAGGTGAGGGTTTTTAGAATCCATGGTTTTTGGGATGGCCCAGAAATTCATTCAGGAAAAAGTGCTCCCGATTTTCACCGGGAGCCGAATGTTAAACAAACAAAAAACAAAAATATAGAACACAGAAAACAGCACACACACATAGCCGTCATTAACACATTCCGTGATCTTCGAAAGCAAATCAGATCCTGACAAGGAAAAATCTAATAAGCTTAGCTTTCAATCTTAATTTTTCTCATTGAGTGAATCGCTTCTTTCACTCCGGTTCTTTGCAGTGAAATGCGGTTTTCAATTTCGGTTAGTTTCTCAAAGTGTTCTTCTAACCTTTCTACCTCCTCTACGAAAAATTGATCGGTGGCTTCTAAAATTTTCAGTTCGGTCGTGGGTTTAACTGGTAAACTTCCATCGTACCACTTAACCAGGGTAGAAATACTGAGTTTGGCGAGCTTTGCAATTGCGTTTAAATCCTGTCGCTTTAAGCGAGCTCTGGTGGTCGTTTTTCTAGTGGTCGCTTTTTTAGCAGTCGTCTTTTTGGCTACGGTTTTTTTAGCAGCGGGCTTTCTGGTCGTTGCCTTTTTAGCGGTCGTTTTTTTAGCGTCGAGCATAGTAAATTAATTTTTGATGATTTAGATATTGTAGTAGAATTTGATCTTTGGAACATACAATTATACTACTTTTTATTTGTTATTTATAACAAAATAAACAATTGCTTTTAATTGCTGTGTGTTGCGGAATAGAGATTGAAAATGGAATGGAAAATGGGGAGTTTGAAGTAAGAAGAGGCTGCGAAATTTGTGGTAATCTATGGCTTGTCATCGACTTGTAGTCGAGACAGGCAGAACAGGAGGAGAATACTCGGCTTATCAGCGAAGCAAGTTTTGGGAGACAGGGATTGGTAAAAGGTTATTACGATTTGGGGTATAGAGGACATGGATTGAGAATTATAACAATTTACTATCAGAATTCATTTGGTTTATTACTCTTCAATTTATCAGCTATCCGATAGGTGTTGCAACAAGCAATTAAAATACTCTAGCGATTTTGGGGGAGATTCACTTTTTATTTTGGTAATTAGTATGTTTTTGATACCTTTATTGATACTTACAATGAGAAAACTTACCGGATAGAGGATGTGATATCAGTTATATATCCTTCTTACGTTCTATATTACAGTCTTTATTATTTATGCTTATTTTAATAAGAATAGGAGGATCACCTTTGGAGTGGAGGGACGAAGGTATGCAGTGAGGGAGAATCTTATTGTTTTATTGGATTGAATAACCAAAACTTGAATGTTAATTGGTCCTACATAAGAATAGATATAAGTAAACATATTTTTTAACTATTAAAATCAAAATGATGAGTAAAATTTATAAGTGTGTTCCTGTGTCCCAGAATGTAATAGTTGGGAAGAAAGGTAGTTCGAAAGACACAAGTAATGCTATTGAGGACCTGATAAATAGTAATGCAAATGAAGGATGGGAATTAGATAATATAATTGAAACTAGTACGATTATACCGGCAGGATGTATAGCTGGATTACTTGGATCTAAGGGAACTGCAGTTGATAGTAATATCTTGGTATTCAGTAAAGAAAATTAGAGGGTGATAAGAAGTATGAAATTTGAAAAGATAAGTTCTAATTAAAAACCAAAACTTTTGATGATCATGCATTCGAACTATGTTTTGATGAGGGCATTTCCACTTAAGATTCATGAGGACTTAATAAAAAGCATTATTTGGAGATAGGAATGAACTGAGTTTACTAATTTTATTAGTAACTAAAAATTGATAACTATGATCAGGAAAGCATATCGGAAATTAGCGCCACTTAAACAAGAAATTTACAGTGAAGTAATAGATATTATTTCTGATAATAATTTTTTTAATGAAGACTTTAGTTTCTCAGGAACAAAAGGATTTAATTCCTACAAAAAACTTCATTCAAAAATTCTTGCAAGCGAAGGGTTAAAAAAATTTTCAAAAGCATATTTTCAAAAACTGGTTTCGGAAGTTTATAACGAAGAGGTTAAGGAAATCTTTCAAAATTCTTTTGAAACTGTAAGGTCACGATATACGCATTATGAATCTAAAAAATTTAATAAAGAAAAGTACGAAAGAGATCTTAATGATTTTTATGTTCGTTTCTCTAATGAATTAAACAAGATAACTGCTTTATTATCACTAGGTATTAAAATTGAATTAAAAACAAATTTGCCTTCGGATGAAGAAGATATAAGCGATTCTAATAGCAATGATTTTACACTCAAAGTTGATATTAATGAAATAAATATAAACAATAAAATAAGTCAGGAATTCAAAACATCTTTTGAGAACTACCTTCAGTCAATGGAGGCTAATTATCATTATCCAAACTTAAAATCAGGCCATATCCCCGTTCCTCTATACTGGAAAAATTTTGTTTACAAATATCTGAAAAGTAAAAAATTAAATATTTCTGGACAGATTATTAATAGTCCATACCTAAACAATTATAAAGGGGCTATAACATACAGTATTAGTGAAATAAGTTATCGCGATAAAAAAATAGATACAGAGATACACGTCTCTTCTTTATTCTATATCATCAGAAAGCGTCTACTCCAAAAGGCATATCAGGCATTCGATGATTATATAATTATTGAATTAGGAAATGGATATGGTGCCCAACTCTTTTTTAAAAGAAAAAATTCTTCGCTTAATCTGGAAGTATTTAATGACTTTGAAATTCTGACATTTCACAAAAAAGAAAACGAAAATATTGAGGGTGTTCAAATTGAAACAGATAGTATATCATTTATAATTAAATATTTCAAAAATAGTTTTTTCCATAGCACCATTCTACCAACTAGCATCAACGATAGTGGTAAAGGTGGAATTCTGGAATGGGAGGAGGATGGCAATAATTGGAATGATGACGATTACTTTTTTCCAGATGATGTTACGGGAATTGATAATAATGATAACAACCGAGCAAATCAGTTAAATCCTAATAATCCTGCCTACCATTCATCAAGAGGAAACAAGAAGCCCTGAAACTATCCATTAGCTACTAATTACCTAAAAAGAAGGATGATGACTCTTTTAGGCCAGATATTAAGCTGCTATCTATGGAATCTATTTCCCCCAATTTTAAACTAAAATAGCTATCTTGGGCCCTAGGGTCAACAAAACAACAACTTAAAACAAACACCCCACACAAAAATACATCCAACACATGCCCAAAGCAGACATCGACTTCGAAAAAGAACTCTGGGACGCCGCCAACGAACTACGCGGCGCCGTTTCCGAAAACAACTATAAAAACTACATCTTACCACTGGTTTTCCTCAAGCACCTGAGCGAACGCTACGAAATGGTCTATGAACAATTAAGTATGGATCTTAAAGATCCGAAGTCGGATTACTTCACCAAAGACAAAAAAGAGATCAAATACGTGCTTGAAGACGCCGACGAATACCGATCAAAGAATACCTTTAAAATTCCAAAAAAAGCTTCCTGGCAATACTTAAAGGATAACGCGGAGCAAGACGATATCAAGGTCATTGTGGACGATGCCTTCGATGTGATCCAGGATTTATTGACGGAGCACAATACGCAGCTCAATAACTTACTGCCGCGGATCTTCGTAAAAAGTGAGTTGTCGCCCAAACAAACCAGCGGGATCATCAACTTACTCTCGCATCCCAAGTTTTCCGAAAAGGAAAATCCTGAAACGGATATCCTGGGCCGTATCTACGAATTTTATATCGGCCGCTTCGCCATGGCGGAAGGCTCCGGTGCCGGACAGTTTTTTACGCCGGGAAGTATTGTCCGGTTATTGGTAGAGATACTCGAACCTTACAAGGGTAGAATCTTTGACCCGGCTTGTGGATCGGGTGGTATGTTTGTCCAAAGCCTCAAGTTTATCAAAGAGCATGATGGCGACAAAAGCGATATCTCGATCTACGGACAGGAGATGACCGCCCAAACGCTGCGACTCTGCTTGATGAACCTCATGCTACGCGACCTGTCTTTTGATATCAAATTGGGAAACTCCTTGCTGGATGATAAGTTCCCGGATTTAAAAGCAGATTATATCATCGCCAATCCGCCCTTTAATGTGAGCAACTGGCATCCCGAAGATTTGCCGGAGGGTGATCCACGGCTCTTTGGTCCCAAAGAAGAATATACCACCGATGGTAGCGCCAATTATATGTGGATGCAAACTTTCTGGCACCACCTCAGCGATACGGGTACCGCCGGTATCGTCATGGCCAATGGCGCGATGACGTCCAACACCAAAGGCGAGAAAACCGTCCGCCAGCACATGGTCAACCACAGCATGATCGACTGTATCGTCCGAATGCCGGATAAGTTATTTCTGACCACCGGTATCCCCGCCTGCCTGTTTATCCTCAGCAAAAATCGGGATGGCAAGGATGGTAAACACCGCGAGCGTAATAACGAAATTCTTTTTCTGGATGCCGGCAAAATGGGAACTATGGCCAGTCGTAAGTTGCGGGTGTTTAGTGACGAAGATGTGCGGACGATTGCGGATACGTATCATAAGTGGCGCTTGGCTAGAAAAAAGAAAAGTTCCAAGGCAGCCACTTATGAAGATATAGCTGGATTTTGTAAAGCGGCCACTATCGAGGAAGTCCAAAAACAGGATTACAAACTTACACCCGGTATCTATGTAGGCGTAGAAGCGGAGGAAGATGATGGGATTCCTTTTGAGGAAAAAATGGCTGGGCTGAAAACGACTTTGCTGGAGCAATTTGAGAAAGGGGAGGAGTTGAAGGAACAGATTATTGGGAGTTTTGAAAAAATTTAGGAGATGGCAAAAAACAAAAAAATTACCGTACTAAATATTCCAGTCAATATAACTGAAATTAATGATCAGCATTACATTTGTATAACTGATATGCTGAAAGGAAAAGATGGCGACTTTTTTATTTCTGATTGGCTTAGAAACAGAAATACAGTTGAATTTTTAGGTATTTGGGAGTCTGTCAATAATCCTGTTTTTAATTATGGCGAATTTGCCATAATTAAAAGTAAAGCAGGTCTCAATAATTATAAATTAAGTGTCAAAGAGTGGATGGAAAAAACCAAGGCTATTGGTATCAAAGCTAAAGCCGGACGATATGGAGGGACTTACGCTCACGCTGATATTGCTTTGGAATTTGGAATGTGGATTTCAGCCGAGTTTAAAGTTTATCTAATCAGAGAATTTCAAAGATTAAAAGAAGCGGAAAATGATAGACTTCAACTGGCATGGAACTTACAACGTACACTCGCTAAAGTAAATTATAGTATTCACACCGATGCTATAAAAGCAAAGCTGATTCCTAAATCGTTGACTAAAAAACAAACAGCTATCATCTATGCAAATGAGGCCGATGTTTTAAATATGGCGCTGTTTGGAAAGACTGCCAAAGCGTGGAGAACACAAAAAACAAATGAAAAAGGGAATATTAGAGACCAGGCTTCACTTGAGCAATTAGTTGTTCTTTCTAATCTGGAAAGTCTCAATGCTGTATTTATTCATCAAGGAGTAATTCAATCAGAAAGATTGAGGCAGCTAAACCAAATTGCTATTTCTCAACTGACTTCTTTGCTAAATGCTAAGGCAATGAAAAAATTGAAATAAGGAATGCCGATAATTGGATTCCTTTTGATGAAAAAATAGCAGGACTGAAGACGACTTTGCTGGAGCAGTTTGAGAAAGGGGAGGAATTAAAGAAACAGATTATTTCGAATTTTGAAAAAATATAGGTGATGGGTGGAAATTGGAAAACATACAAACTTAAAAATCTCTGTAGCAAAATTGGTAGTGGCTCAACTCCTCGTGGAGGAAAAGGTGCTTACAAAAAAGAAGGTATTTCACTGATACGAAGTCAAAATGTTTTAGATTTTATTTTCTCAGCTACTGGCTTAGCATTTATAGATGATGAACAAGCTGCGAAATTAAAGAATGTGGAAATAGAGTCTAGGGATGTTTTACTAAATATTACAGGAGATTCTGTTGCACGAGTTTGTCAAGCACCTGATGAATGGATTCCTGCACGAGTCAATCAGCATGTAGCTATTATTAGAGCAGATAAAAAAAATCTAAATCCTGAATTTTTAAAATATTCATTGTTGTCGTATGCGAACAAAGGACATCTTTTGACTTTAGCAAGTGCAGGTGCTACAAGAAAAGCGATTACAAAATCTATGATAGAAGATTTTGAGATTTCTGTTCCTGAATTAAAAGAACAAAAAGCAATAGCCTCCATCCTCTCCACCATAGACGACAAAATAGAACTAAACCTCCAAACCAACAAAACCCTCGAAGCCATGGCCATGGCCTTGTACAAGCATTGGTTTGTCGATTTTGGACCTTTCCAGGATGGGGACTTTGTGGACTCGGAGTTGGGGAAGATTCCGAAGGGGTGGGAGGTGAAGAGGTTGGATGAAGAATTTATTATCAAAATAGGGAGAACTCCACCGAGAAAAGAAAAAAAATGGTTTTCTTCTATTTCAGGAGTAAAATGGATTTCGATTAAAGATATGGGGAAAGCCGGAACATATATTTTTAATAGCTCAGAATATCTAACAAAAGATGCAGTTGAGAAAAAAAATGTTCCTTTAGTACCAGATGACACAGTTATTTTAAGCTTTAAACTGACTGTTGGAAGAATAGCAATTACAACTCAAACGATGGTAACTAATGAGGCAATCGCTCATTTTGTTAAGGAGAAGGAGTCTTTTCTAAATAGTGAATATTTATACTTAGCATTGAAAGCATTTAATTACGATTCTCTTGGAAGTACATCTTCAATAGCAACTGCAGTAAATTCAAAGACTATAAAATCTATGAGAATTATCGTTCCTACAGAAAGTGAAATTCAAAAATTCCAAAAAGAGATAGTTTCTATTTTTAAATTAATTAAAAATAATTCTATTGAAACCGAAACCCTAACAAAACTCCGAGACACCCTCCTCCCAAAACTAATCAGTGGAGAAGTGCGTGTAAAAGAAGCCGCAAAAATAATCGCCAAATCCATTTAAAAAAATCAAAACATACTTATTGAGAAACATTCAAAATATAAATCATAAGCTAAAGAAAAATAAGAAATAATACCCGAACATATGACCAATCTACAAGAACACACGGTACAGAACGCCGCCATCGAATGGTTGGTCAAATTGGGCTATAGCCACCAGGTCGGCAATAGCCTCCAACGTGATCTCAAGAAGGTCGTACTGGAAAAAGACTTACGTACTTTCTTAGAACAAAACTATCCCCGTCTTCCCGACACCGCCATCACGGACGCTATGGCCGCCTTCACCCAGCACGAAGGGATGGATGTCGATTATCGAAACCGGGACTTTCATCGCAAGATGACCCAGGGCGTATCCATTAGCTGGAAGGATGCCGACGGTAAAGAAGTGGCGGAGCACGTTTATCCCATCGACTACGAAGATATCAGTAAAAATAAATTTGTTTGTTCGGACGAAGTCACCATCATCGGAAAGAATACCCGTCGTTGTGATTTGCTGATTTATATCAATGGCTTACCGGTCATTGTTTTTGAATTTAAAAATATGTTTGATGCCACGGTCGGCGTCGACAATGCCCATGGTCAAATCGGGCATTATGTGTTAGATATTCCTCAGCTTTTTGATTATAATGCCATCACGGTCGTCTCCGATGGTCGCACCGCCTTGCACGGGATGTACGCCTCCGCTATGGAATGGTTTGCGCCCTGGAAAAGTCTGGAAGGCGATGAGATCGAGCAACGGGTAGATTTTCAGTTAGAAACTTTGCTCAATGGTTTATTCCCCAAAGCCACCTTGTTGAATTATCTAAAAAACTTTATTTTCCACGAAGACCACAATGGAAAACTCATCAAGAAGGGCGCAAAATATCATCAGTATTGGGGCGTCCAAAAAGCGGTAGATTCCGCCCTGGAAAATATTAAACCGCAAGGAGACGGACGCCTGGGCGTGATCTGGCATACCCAGGGTTCTGGCAAAAGTATTTCGATGGCCATCCTGACCGGCATTCTGCGATCCTTGCCGGAAATGAAAAATCCGACCATCGTTGTACAAGTAGACCGCGCCGCCCTGGATCAGCAACTCTACGAAAATTTCGTTTTAGCCAAAGACCTCGTCGGTGATGTACAACACGCCGACGATACCGAAAAACTCCGCGAATTATTGAGTACCAATGGCGGCGGGGTGATTTTCACCACCATAGAAAAATTTCGCTTAAGAAATATAGACGGCGAAAAAGAAGAGAAACATCCGGTACTTTCCGAACGTTACAATCTGATTGTTATGGCCGACGAAGCCCACCGGACCCAATACGGATTTAAGGAGGGTGGCTTCGCCCAAAATATTCGCAAGGCCTTGCCGAATGCCTCCTTCATTGGCTTTACGGGAACCCCCGTCGATAGCAAAGCAGCCGATACCCAACTGGTATTTGGACCCACTATTCACAGCTACGATATCGAACAAGCGGTCCGAGACGGCGCGACCGTTCCCATCTACTACGAGCCCAAAATGGTGCCGCTAAATATCAAAGGCACCTTCACCAAAGAACTGGAAGAAGTAGCCGAAAGCGAGGAAGACGAAAACAATGCGGTCTGGGCAGCGATCGAAGATGCGGCGGGCGCCAAAGATCGGGTCGCTACGGTCTCCAAAGAAATCATGCAGCATTACCAGGCCCGTACCCTGACCTTGCCCGGTAAAGCAATGATCGTTTGTATGAGTCGCCGTAACTGTGTCAAGATGTATGATGCCCTGATGCTACTCGACGATTGCCCGGAGATCGCCGTGGTCATGACCAGTAATATTGGCAAAGATCCCAAGGAATGGAATACCCACTCCCGTACCAAAGCCAATATGAAAGCCATCAAAAAAAGATTCAAAGATCCGGAAGACCCTTTAAAAATGGTCATTGTCCGAGATATGTGGCTGACGGGTTTTGATGCGCCCTGTGCCCACACGATGTACGTCGACAAAATCATGAAAGGCCATAACCTGATGCAAGCCATCGCCCGCGTCAACCGGGTATTTGAAGACAAGCCCAATGGTTTGGTCGTAGACTTTATCGGTATCTCCGGCTATCTGGCCACCGCCACAAAAAAGTATACCAACGATGGCGGCGAAGGAAAACCAGCCCTGGATATGGATGCGGCGGTACGAATTTGTTTATTGCAATTTGAAAAACTAATGAAATTGTTAGGTTATTTTGACCTGGAAGAAATCAACCAGCTTTCCGCTGGCGATAAAATGAAATGGTCCAACGGAATCGTCAATGACCTGTTAAAATCAGAAGCGGAAACGGATTACTTTTTACAAGAAGAAAGAAAGCTAACCGAACTGGTCGCGATGACCAACTCGGATGAAAAGATCTGGGACATCCAGGAAGCCGTTGGCGTGATTCAAAAGTTCCGCGAAGTCATTCGCAAGATAAAATTTCCACCCGGTGCTTTACGCAAAAAGAATGAACGCATCAGAGATTTAATCAGTAAATCCATTGAATCTCACGCCGTCGTAGATTTAGCCGCCATGTATGATTTGGATAGAATTGACATCTCCATCATCGACGCAAAGTTCCAGGCCATCGTCAAAGAAAAAGGCAGCGAAAACATCAAAGTAGAATTACTCAAACGAATCGTCAACGACGAACTCAAAGTAAGAATGCCCAAAAACATCCGCAAGATGACCAACCTGAAAATGGAGCTGGACAAAGTGCTCAGCAAGTACCACAAAAACAGTCTGGATTCCATCGCCGCCATCAAACACCTACTGGACATCGCCAACGAGTTCAATAACGATGACCTCCGGACCAAACAGTTGGGACTAACGGAAGACGAATTGGCCTTCTACGATTTGCTAACCGCCAACGAAAAGATCATTAATGAAGCCGGTCCAATTCAGGATCTGGTGCATCAGGTTGTTGATTCTGTCAAGAAGAACTTGCAGCTGGACTGGACGAAAAAGGAGAATGCTCGTGCGGCGATTCGCCTGGCGGTGAAGAAGGAGTTGAAGGGAAAGGTGCCGTTTTCGGAGTTGGATAAGTTGTTGAAGGAGGTGATCGAGCAGGCGGAGGGGCAGTATGGGGATTGGCCGATGGTGGGGTAGTGTTAGTAGAAAAGAATAGAGTGTATGTGTTTTTTAGTTTTTCTAGTATGTTCAGAGGAGGAGGTACCTATTGAAAGGCACAGTGATGATCCTCAGCACGGATAGCAATAAAAATATAAATAAAGAATGAAAAAATCTGAAGCAAAGACCGAATTTAGTAGAAGTTATAAATTATTTACTGAGGCGATTTCTAAAATTTTGTACTTCAAATTAGAGATGCCCGGTATGTTAGAGTATTTAAAGTTAGAAGAGTCAATTACCATTAAAAGGCATATAGTCCATGGAGGTTTAACAGAAGCACAAATTAAGGCAAATGAATTTGAGTTAAACCGAAAATTAAAAGCTATTGATGAACATCCAAAAATAATTTATTCAATGTCTTTCATTTATATTGTAGCCGCATTCGAGGTTTTTCTCAAAGACAGTATCAAAATACTTATAAGGTTTAATGTAGATATATTAAAGAAAAGTGAAAAAAAAATATCTTATTCAGAGCTCTTTCAGTTTGCAAATTACGGCGAATTAGAGTCCTTTGTATCAGATAAAATTGTTAATGAATTGGGGTATAAAACTATTTCAGAACAAATAAAATTCCTAAATGAGAAAATCCATATTGGATTATCTTTTAAACGGAAAAAAGGGATTGTTGCGAATAGAAAATTTATTGACTTAGAGATAATTACCGAAATATTTTCAACGAGAAATATATTACTCCATAATGGAGGAATAATCAATAAGAGATATTTAGATGCTAATCCATCTAGCAAATATAATCTAGGTCACGAAATAGAGTTTAGCAGAGAATACTTAATTGAAGTTTGGTCTGAAATTAGGCATAATGCAGAAGCTATATATCGGCAGAGCATGAAGCACATAAAGAATAAGACCTGCATCTAGATATCGAAGTGAAGCTTAAGTTTTTTTAAGAAGAAATAACTAAAACAAAATTAGTAACAATACAATATATCAAATGAAAATATTAAGAAAAATACCATTAGTGAGTTGGGTCGTTTTACTTTCAATTATTGCTTTTGCAGTTGTAAGAGAAAATTTTTTTAGTGATTTTACAAGCGAGCAAATAAGACTTTTATCTAGCTTTTTAACCTTTATAGGACTAATATTCGTGGCGGTAAATCTACAAAAACAATGGAAAAATGAACGTATAAAAACTGAATATTTAAATCAGCCTAATTTTCAGATGAAAGGATATGATTCAGAAACAATAATTAATTACTCCCCTAAATTATGTCCTAACCCAAGTCAATGTAAAGATGATCACTGGTTTAATTTTAAACAGGTAGGAAATCTTGCTGCTAGAGATTTAAAAGTTGGACTTTTTACAAAGGATGAAGCAGAGGAGAATATAAGTATAAAGGATCGTTGGATAGATGAAGAAAGACTTGGAAAGGATGATGAAATACAATACAAATTGTCACAATTTAACATTCCAATTAAATTTTTCTCTCCCATTAATAATATGTGTTTTGTGATTTTATTAGATTATAAATCCGAATATTCTAATGTTCGATACAAAAGGGCTTACAAGTTATGTGCAATGGCTTACGAAGATCAAGATGAAGTTGGTGAAAATGATTGGAAAGGAAGAATATATTTTTATGATAGTTCTTTAATTAATACATCTGATACGGAAAGTATTACTATAAAAGAAATAATTAAAAATTATTGGTTTTCACTAGCTAGAAAATTAAGAATTAAAAAAGATGAACCATATACTGAATGGTTAATAGATTTATGAAGAAAGTACTGCTAATAACAAATAAGAGACAAAGTACTTGCTATCGCTGCGTCCATACTTTATCCTATTTTGTTTTTAAATTTAGACCTTTAGTAAAAACATACGAGAGAAAAACCTATTTACAAATTTAAATAAGTTTTCAATGACAAAAAACAAAATACACGAAAAGGCTTATCAGTTTATGGAAGCCTATCGGGCAACGCATCCAAATTTTCATTACTGGCTTCGTAAGAACGACCGGAAAGGCAAAGAAGGTGAACCTTCCAAGTTTGATAAAGGCTTGTGGTTTCAGGGCAATGAAGGTTATGCTTTCGTTGTTTATACTTACCCCCAACCTTAAACCACCGAAGTCAAATATTTAGTTGATTTAAAATTAATCTTTTTTCCGTAATACAGTTCGGCTGGAGGTATTCGCTCTAGTGATTGATGACCTCGTTCGTGG
>Ga0114957_1002996_pt1 | contig 15579 bp, 14 predicted proteins | sample BantaG_FD_87175 | JGI IMG/M metagenome (GOLD analysis project Ga0114957, IMG submission 87175) | Marine algal microbial communities from Bantry Bay, Ireland - BantryBay_4 metaG | ecosystem: Host-associated > Algae > Red algae > Unclassified | place: Bantry Bay, Ireland | collected 2014-11-21 | reverse complement strand
ATCGCTCTCTTTTTAGCTTCATGTCGTGAGTAATATGAGATTCCTGTAAACTGTCTTCCCCGTCCATTTTCGACGTAGCAATTAGTTCTTACTCTTGAACTCGAAGAGTCTTTTACTTGAGCTTCTGCAAAACTATGAAGTCCTGGGATTGATAGCATAAGTGTGAATGCAATTAGTTTTAGTTTTTTCATTTTTCTTTTCTCTCCTTTTGGAATTTTTCTTCAGACTTCAATCTAACAGAGCTTAAAATAGTTTAAAGAGCAGTTATAGTTTGTTTGAATTTAGTGTGAGTTTCAGTGTCAAAACGCTACTGATTGGTGTCAGATGGGTATCAAATTGTTATAGTTTTTATAAAAACTGATAGTTTTACTAGAGGAAATAGTATGCAAAAAACTTTATTTGAAAGTATTGATTCATTTGAAAGGCCTTTAAGTTTTAGAATGCGACCTGAAAAAATTGAACATTTTGTTGGACAAGAAACGGTGATTAAACGATTGGAAGGAATTAATCTTGAAGGAATTCAGCACATTGTCTTTCATGGACCTCCGGGAAGTGGAAAAACAACGCTTGCTTTAATTTTAGCTGCGAAACTTGAAATGAATTTTGTACCTTTTAATGCAGTATTAGCGGGAGTTCCTGAATTACGAAAAAGAATTTCAGAAATCATGGAGCTTTTAAAGTTTCAACATAAACGTAGTATTCTTTTTATTGATGAAATCCACCGTTTTAATAAAGCTCAACAAGATGCTTTATTACCGTATCTCGAAAGAGGAGACTTTCTTTTTTTTGGGGCAACGACAGAGTATCCACAAACGAGTTTAAATAGAGCAATTCTTTCGAGAGTTAATGTTTTAGAACTGAAAGCGCTTGAAGAAAAAGATATTTCTCAAATTTTGACCCAAGCTTTAAAAAAAGAGAGTCAAACGTTGAGTGTGGAGTTAATCGATTATCTTAGTCACTTTGCAAATGGGGATGCCCGTTTTGCTTTAAATAAATTAGAAGAATTACTTCTGTCAAAACAACACTCAATTGAAAACTTGAAGAAAATACTTTCTCAACAAAGTAGACACTATGATAAAAACTCAGATCGACACTATGACGTCATTTCGGCATTTATAAAAAGTGTGAGGGGAAGTGATCCAGATGCCGCTATTTTGTGGTTAGCAGTCATGCTTGATGGGGGAGAAGATCCGGAGTTTATTGCAAGACGATTAATGATTTTAAGTAGTGAGGATATCGGGAATGCCGATCCAAGGGCCTTGCAAATGAGTACTGCCGCTCATTATAGCTTGAAAAACATCGGAATGCCTGAAGCTCGTATTATCTTGAGTCAAGTAACTGTTTACTTAGCAAGGGCGCCAAAGTCTAATAGTACCTATTTGGCAATCGATAAGGCTTTAGCTTTTGTACGGGAGAACCCTACAATTTCAGTACCAACTCATTTAAGAAATCATCATAAAGATAAGAGTCAGTATTTATACCCACATTCATACCCGCAACACTTTGTTGAACAAGTGTACCAAAATGAGGGAGCAAAATTTTTTGAAAGTAGTGAGCTTGGGTACGAAGCGATGCAAACTCACTATGAAAATAAGGTAAAGAAATAACTACTTTTTTACTAAGCCGATCTCTTTAAGTCTTTGAAGTAAAAATTCATGAGAATTAATTGGAGGGTACTTTGCACCATCTCCAAGACATGAAGAAATACACTCTAAAGTCGTATCTGGATTTGGATGAACAAAAAATGGCATACTGTAGCGATCACTTGTTCTATCTTCAGGATTAACAACTCTATGAGTTGTTGCAGGAAGAACACCATTTGTGATTCTTGAAAGCATATCTCCAGAATCAACAACCAGTTGGTTTTCTTTGGTATTAACTGGGAGCCACTTCCCATCGTGGTCTAATAATTCAAGACCTGAAGCAGTTGCACCTATGAGCATTGTAATAAGGTTAATATCTTCATGTTGAGCGGCCCTGACTGCTCCATCTGGGGCATCTGGTCCTACTGGTGGGTAATGAATAGGTCTTAAAATTGAGTTTCCATCACTAATCATATTACGAAAGTAATCCTGAGGAACATCTAGACCGATACCGATAGCATCTAGTAAAAGACGACTTGTTTCATCGAGTGAGTCATAAAGATTTTGAAGGTCTTTTTCAAATCCTTCAATTTCTGTCGGCCAAATATTATCAGGATAGAGATCTTTAAATTTATGACCATTGGAAACTTCTCTACCAACATGCCAAAATTCCTTTAAATCAGGTACATCTGTGTTTTTAGCATGCTCGACTCCAAAAGCCGTGTAGCCACGTTGACCACCACCTGAGGAACACACATATTTCATTTTCTTTTCTTTGCTTAGTTTGAAAAAATTTTCAACTGCAGTATATGAATTCTTAATAACTTCTGTGTCTATAATATGATCAACAAGGATGATAAAACCGTAGTCTTTAAGCCCAGTCATTAAACCATCAACAAAATTAGCGCGTTCTTGGTCAGAGCCATTTACAAAGCTTAAGAGACTTAACTCAGGTACTTTTCTCATTTTTTGATCCTTTCTCTATCAATATTTATATATTTGAGATTTATAGCCTAAAAAAGTATTTATTTCAAAGGCTTGTGGAAAAATTTCATACATTCTTTGCTAGATTATGGTGATGACTTTGCTTGAGTTTTGATGGATATAGAGCATGTAGGTAAGTCTCAAGAGGTTAGAAAAAGAGCGTGTCGATCTCTTTTGCCATATAAAAGTCTTTATAGCTAAGACCATCAACATCATGAGTAGTCATCGAGACTTTGCACTTACCAAAACTTACGGTCAAGTCAGGGTGATGAACAGTCTTTTGAGCAAGCCAAGCAATCGAATTTACAAAAGCAATAGTTTTATAATAGCCCTTGAAAGTAAACTCTTTTGAAATAGTTGAAGTTTTTTCATTAAGGTCCCAATCTTTAATTTTACTGAGGGCCTCTTTCACTTCTAGTGGGTCTAACTTTTTTAATTCTTTATTCATCTTTGAGTTCCTTGCTTTCAAACTTTGCAGGAAAACTTCCTATAGCGAGTGATTTTTCTGCAAGATCAATAAGATCATATTCTAAAAGTTTAAAAAGGCTATTAAGGTTTTCTAGGACAAAATATACAGGCTGAAGAATATCTATACGATAAGGAGTTCTTAACGCAGTTAAGGGATCTAGTAAGTCAGCTCTTTCAGGAACATCACTATCAATTGAGTATATCGTTTCATTTTTTGAAGAAAGAATTCCTCCACCATAAGCTCTGTATTGATTATCTTCTTTGAGTAATCCAAATTCAATCGTAAACCAGAATAAGCGAAACAACCTCATCCGAAGTTTTCCTGAAACTTTCAAAGCGAGTCTTCCATATTCTTGCATATAGTCTGCGTAGCCTTGGTGAGTAAGAAGAGGACAATGGCCATAAACTTCGTGGAAAATATCGGGCTCCTCAAGGTAGTCAATATCTTCAGGTGTCCTAATAAAGTTAGCGCAGGGAAATTTTTTTAGACTTAAAAGTTCAAAAAATTTTTGAGCAGGAATAATTGAAGGAACAGGCTCAATGGCCCATCCTGTTTGCGATTGGAGTATTTCAGAAACCTCAAAGTGTTGAGGAACTTTATCGGTGAAGTTCAAAAGCTCGACACCTTTAATAAACTCTTTACACGCTCTTTGATTTAGTAGCTTATTTTGTCTTTGTACTAAAAAGTCCCAGGTCTTATTTTCTTGATCGCTGTACTCGACTATTCCTTGTGAATTTGGCTCTCTAGAGCAGTATTTTGAGGATTTCATAGAAAATCATTCTAGTCCCAAGTTGGCACTTTTACAATTTTCCGGGTTGATTTCAATGGGGGCGATGAGAGATAATCAATACAGTGATAAAGCTTAAGCAAGTTTACTTTATTTTTAGTCTTTTATTGAGTGTGAATTTTATTTATGCAGCAGAGCCTATAGAGGGCGGCAAAGTAAACTCACACCTCTTAGCGCAGGTAAAGAAAGAAAATGAACTTGTAGCCAAGAAAGAAAAGAAGGAAGTCCCAAGTAGACTCCCTGCTTCTATAAACGAATCAAGTAAAAATTAGTCTTTTTTATTTTTGAGAAAAAGCGTTTAAAAACTCTATTGGAAATGGAAAAAATGTTGTTGAGTTTTTATTGTTAACACTTATCTCTCTCATCGTATCCAAATATCTCAAGGTAATCGCATCCTTTTGCTTTCCAAGGACTTCAGCGGCTTCAGCTAGCTTCTTAGAGGCTTGAAGCTCTCCGTCAGCAGAGATAATTTTAGCTCGCTTATCTCTTTCAGCCTCAGCCTGTCTTGCGATAACTCTTTGCATATCAAGAGGAAGGTCAATGGCTTTTAATTCAACATTTGTGACTTTAACTCCCCAAGGCTCAGTCAGTTCATCAAGAATATGCTGAAGTTTTTGGTTAATTTCTTCTCTTTTTTCTAAAACTTCGTCAAGCTCGTACTGCCCAATTACTGAACGAAGAGTAGTCTGAGCAATTTGAGCTGTCGCATGCATAAAGTTAGCAACTTTAATAATTGCCTTCGAAGGTGAGTGAACCCTAAAATAAACAACTCCATTCACTTGAACTGTAATATTATCTTTGGTGATAATATCTTGAGTGGGAACATCCATCGTGACGATTCTTAAGTCGACTTTTGTCATCTTTTGAATACCAGGAATCACAAAGAATAATCCAGGGCCTTTAATTCCTGAAAACTTTCCAAGCGTAAAAAGAACACCCCTTTGGTACTCTGGTAAAATCTTAACTGAACTCGCTAAAATAAATAGGCCTATTACAACAATAGGCATTAAACCAACAAACATAATTTTCTCCTTTATATTTTTGAAACTTGTAGAACTAAATCCTTATTACTAATGACCTTTACTTTGTCATTGATATTTAAACTTTGACTTGAACTTACTTTCCATATCTGGCCATCAACTTTTATTTGGTAAAAATCATTCTCTATTTTTTTCACGATGTAACCTTCCTGGTTAATCGGTGCGAAAAGTTCGGGGGCTGTCACTGAACTTTCTTTAAAGAGGTAGTATCCAAATAATATAACAACGGCGCTAACTGAAATGACAGTTGAGTAAATAGTTGTTCGATCAAGTTGAATAAGTGAATCAGGGGTATCAAAGAGTAAGAGAGAGCCAAAAAGTAAAGAAGCAATCGCCCCAATACTTAAAAGACCAAAGCTTACAATATAAATCTCAAGGACAAAGAGAATAAGTGAAAGACCAATGAGTGCTAGTGCTCCTAAATTAATAGGTAAGACACTAAAGCCCATTGCAGCTATGACGAGAAATATAGCACCAAGGGAGCCAGCGATAAAACCTCCAGGAGCTTGAAGTTCAAAATAAAGAAGAGCTGCTCCAATCATAAATAGAATATAGGCGAGTTGAGGGTGTGAAAGAACGTTAAGAAGATTATCAACAAAGCGTAAGGGCATATTAATAAAGTTTATGTTAGCAGAGGTTTTGATCTGAACCTTTTTTCCTTGCAGCTGTATCTCTTTATTTTTTAAAAAGTTTTGGAGTTCATCTTTTGTATTAATAATAGAATCAATTGCTCCACGTCTCATTGCTTCTTTTGCAGGAAATGACTTTGCTTGAGAGATCATCTCCTCATAAGCACGGTAATCTCTTCCCCTCGATTGAGCATAGGATTTAGTCAAAGCAACTAAATCGTTAATGGCCTTGTTTTTTAAATCTGAATTGTTATCGTTTTTATTAGAATCAATATTTTCTCCACTAGAGCTGATAGGAGTCGCCGCTCCGATGTTTGTTGAATCACTCATAAAAAGAAAATGAGCTCCACTTGAAATGAGAGCACCTGCACTCGTTGCGCTAGAGCCTTCAGGGTTAACCCAAATAATGATAGGAAATGAGTGTTCACCAAAAAGGTGTAAAATATCTTTTGTGGTAGAGACTAATCCACCTGGAGTGTTTAAATGAATTAGAACTGCTTGGTTTTTTTCTTTTGAAACTTTTTTAAAACCATTTTTGAGATAATTAAAGATTGCGGGGTTAATCGTAGAGTTGATATTGAACTCATAAATTTTTTGAATTTGATAAGAACCCGTCTCTTGAGAGAAGCTTGCAATGGAAAAAAGAAAAATTGTAAGCACCGAAATTAGTCTTTTCATGGGCTCGATTCTAACCAAGTTTTACTTGTTAGACTAATTTTAAAGCATTTTATTGTGTTTCTTGCATTATTTCTGACTAGGATTAGTCAAATTTCTGTTCAAAAACAAATTTTATAAAAAACAATGTGGAAAACTTGAAAATAACTTTTGAATTTAGAAAAAAACTTGGTGAGGATAGAAAATATAGTTAATTTTTTGTTAACTTTTAATTTTTAAGGAGAGTTAAAAATGAAAAAAAATGTTATCGCATTTATTACGACACTTTTAATGAGTGGTTTTTCTTTTGCTGATCATCATGAAGGTCATGAGGGACACGGACATGGTCATAAAAAGAAAAAGATCCACGTACACGGGGCAATAGATCTAAATTACACTTACAACTTTAATAAAGTTGATGGTCTTAATGCAGACAATTTCCAGCATGCAGATCAAACAGCAGGTATTGTTAACCTAAACTTCGGTGGCTCTATGAACTCCCTTGACTGGTTCATTGACTTGGCGTTTGCGGGGCAAAACAGACTAAGACTTATTGGCGGTCCTTCGAGTGCAGACCTTGTCGCTCAGGCTTATTTAACAAAACACATCAATGAGAATTTAAGTTTTACAGCAGGTAGAATGTTTTCAAATGTTGGATTTGAAGGTGTTTATAATAAGGATAATTGGAACTATTCAAAGTCTTATGCATTTCAACTTACAGGACCATGGGTTAACGAAGGTGTTGCACTTAAGTATGCAACAAATAATGGGTTTGGCTTTGGTGCATTTGTTTATGACGGAAATGAAACACTCGCAAATCCTATTAGTTTAACTAATCAAACTGACTTGGCTTACTCTGCTCAACTTAGCTATGGAACAGAGATGTTTGGTATTGTTTATAACTTTTTCCATGATGAAGATGGTGTTGAGGGATATCATAATTTAAACATTTCTGCAGATCTGAGCCCATCGGCCTCTGTTGCTGTAAGTGCAGTCCGTAGTGATAGAAAAGATACTAATGAAGAGTATTTTGGCGTTGCAGCTTATGCTAAGTTTGCACTTTATAGAAATGCTTATATTGCTCCAAGACTTGAGTTCCTTAAAAGAGACGTTGCGACTGAAGATCTTAAGTCAGCAACACTTACTTACGGTTATAATTGTGAAGATGCTGGAGATTGGAGACTTGAAGGTCGTTATGACATGGCAGATGGTAACTTCGCTAATAGTAAAGGTACTATTAAAGATAATCAATTCTCAATGGCAATTGCTTGGATGCACGGATTCTAAGTTAGATTTAAAGATTTTTTTATAAATAAAGGAAGCCTCCGTTTTTTTGGAGGCTTTTTTTATGCCTTCTTAACTCAGTTTATTGATTCACTTTTTCTTTAGATAAATCCCAATGTTTCTTTGAGAAACTTTTCGATCAAAAAACTGTGCAACTTGAATGTCCATCGATTCGAAAGACTTTTTCGGGATCCTTTTTAAGGTAATATAAACTTCTATCACTCGAGCGAAAATTGACCTTAAGATCCCAATATCTATCATTCTTTGAACTTTCTCTTGAGTTCGTGAGCATTCAAAGTGTTTGGCAATGAGTTGTGGGTGGGTGATTTCTATTCCTACTTTTTGTGCTTGATAAAGGCAGTAGTCAATGTAGGGAAGTTGGTAGATCTTGGGGCGTGAGCTTTTTAGGACAAGATCTTGAGTAATAATTTTATTTTCTCGTAAAAATAGTTCAAATGAGTAGCGATATTTTTTTAGCTGGACTCTTGACTCTAGTTCTTGCGGCGTATGAGGGCGGTATGACTTCATGGCAAGAGTTTTTGCTTCATTTGAAAGTAAGTTCTCTCCAAGATAGAAGTTTTCTTTAATTTTATGGTAACAACATCCAAAACCAAGGAAAGTCTTGGCTTGAGAGCTTTCAACAAAGTACTTCAAGGTTAAGTCTGTAAGGTCGCCGCAACAATGTAATGAATGGACGTGATGTTCACTTTTTATCACTTGAGTAGAGATTTTGTTAATGTCAGCATGAATGAAGTTTACTTGAGGATTTTTACTGAAGAGACTTTCTCCTGCTTCAATTAGCTTTTCATCAAAGTCAATGCAAGTGGAAGGTTTATTAAAAGCTCGTGAAGTATGAAAGCTCAAATGTCCTTTCCCACCAGCAAAATCTAGATACTCGGGAGTCGAGATTTTTTCTGTGCTTAAAAATGATGTTATTGCTGAGATTTCATGAGCTTTTTTATTTGTTAAGTTTTTAAATTTTTGATTATTGATGAGTTGAAAGTTAGGAACTTGTGGAAGTTTAATTAATTGATTTACTTGTTCGAGTAGCTTTTTAAGCTCACTAGGGTAAGAGTCAATCTCGCTATAATTGATGAAGTCACATTTGTGAGAATCCTTAAGAGAACTTATCAAAGCGATGAGACGCTCAACCTCTTGAGAGTAGGTGTGTGGATAAATATGTAAAGGTTCGTAATTGAATAGATCATAAAAAGGAATTAAGAACTCCTCAATCACTGAAATTTTTGAGATAATCTCACTTGGTTGCATAAACATATGAATAGTACAAAGATCGATTTTCGTAAACTTCAAAATCTTAAGGGATTGGAAATTCTCATTGTAGGCCATGGGGTTACAGGGAAGGCGCTGGAGCAGTTTTGTCTGAAACTTGGCGCAGAAGTCTTTATTACAGATTTCAAAGAACTTGAGCTTAAAAACTTTATTGAGCATTCACGCTTGAAAGATTATGAATTTGATCTTTGTTTAAAGTCTCCAGGAGTTCCTTGGAACGATAAAGCAATTGAATACTGCAAACTAAAAAAAATTCAGATCTCTGGAGAAATTGAATTAGTCTCTTCGTTTACTAATATACCGATTATTGCAGTCACTGGAACCAACGGTAAGTCTAGTGTTGTGAATATGATTTCTCATGGTTTTGATTTGGTGAATAAAAAACATTTTCTTGGAGGAAACTGGGGAGTTCCTTTTTCAACCATCATCGAGAACAAGTACAAAGATATTGAATTTGCAATATTAGAGCTTTCGAGTTTTCAACTAGAGCTGGTGGAGAGCTTTTGTGCAGATTATGTGCTTTTTACAAATCTTCACCCTCATCACATGGAGAGGTATGAAAAGTTCGAAGATTACCGTGATGCTAAATTAAAAGTTGCCAAGAATGCTGGGGTGACTATCACACATAAGGAATATAAGAGTCTTTTTAAAGCTTCGGAAGTTGCTGAGGATTTAGGTGGTTTTCCTTGGAGTGAAATGCGAGTAAAGGGTGAGCATAATCAAGAGAACTTTTTATTAGTTTGTAGGCTTTTTAAAATTTTAAATATTTCCCAAGAAGCTATCAATGAAAATATACGGAAGTTTCCGGGAATTAAGTACAGGCTTGAATTTATAAGAGAGCATTCAGGAGTTAGATACTTTAATGACTCAAAGAGTACAAGTCTTGAAGCAAGTTTGACTGCGTTGAAATCATTCTCTCTTAAAGAGCGTCAAAACTTGAAGCTATTATTAGGGGGTAAACCTCGGAGTAAGGACGTAAGTGATTTTACTCAAATATTAAACTTCTTGAAACAAGAGCAAATCTATCTCTATGGAGAAAGCGCTGTTTTACTAAAAGAAATCTTTCCTCAATCTCACTTGTTTGAAAGTTTAAAGGAGTCATTTGATGCTATTAAGAAAACAGATGGAATTGTCTTATTGAGCCCAGGGTTTTCATCCTATGATCAATATCAAAATTTTGAAAAGCGTGGTGAAGAATTTAGTTTACTCGTTAAGGATATTTAGTAACTTATCTACCTGCTCAATTGTTTGGTAGATACCAAAACCAAGCCTTATTAAGTTTTTTCTTTGATCCATTAACACATTTCTTTTGGAAAGTTCTTGAGAGAAGTCTTGTGCTTTCATCGGGCTTTCAAACTGCAAAGTGAAAAAGTGAGCATGAGAGTTGATATCATTAAGAAGTAAAAGGTCTTTATTTTTTAGATTTTTAATAAAGTGTTTTTGCAGTTTGAGTACATAAGAGTGTATATCCTCAAGAGATAGGTTTAAGGACTCAAAGTGATCCCAAACCGCATTTAGTCGATAAAGAGAAGTTGAATCAAATGTAGATCCTAGGAAACGATGGGCATTTCCTGGATAGTTTATTTTTTGATCCATATTTTTAAGTTGCTCTAGGTTTGCAAACCATCCCGTATTACGAGGACGGAGTTGACAGTTTTCTGGAGTAATAAGAAAGCAAGCACCTTCTCCGACCATCGCGTACTTATATCCACCTGCGCAGTAATAGGCCCTTTGAATGATCTTTGATAAATCAAAGTTTCTTGTAGCAAATGCATGGTAACCATCAATTAAAATATGTGTGTCTTGAGGAGCTTGCTCTAAAATTCGCTGGATATCCTCAAGCTTTATCATAAAGCCAGAATTAAAAAAGACGTGGCTGAAAATTAAAACTTTAGGACGTAATCTTTGAACATGCTCAATGATTAGATTGGCAATTTCTGCTGATTCTCCTTTGGCCGATGAGGTTTCGACATAATTAACTTGAACACCTTCTTCTTTAAAACGTGAAAGCTGTCTGCCTAGTGAGTAAAACTCACTATCTGTTGTGAGAATACTAAGATCATTTTGAGAAAAGCTAGAAAGCCAACGGTAGATGAGTTCATGAGAATTTTGAGCAAAAACAATTTGGTCTTGATTCTTTAGATTCAATGATTTTAGTATGTGGTTTTTTGCTTGAGGGATGACCTGGTTAAAGATTTTCTCCCACTTTGTGTCGGCAAGTTTAATTGAGTCTTCCCAGCATTGAATAACTCCCTTAAGTCCACTGTCTGGCCAAAAGTGGTGGCTATGAGCTTGGAAGGGAAGCTTATTAATATGTTGCTCTATGCTTTTAGAGAATATTTTTTGATACATTATAATGGTAACTCAAGTTTTGGTTCATTTGGCTAGGAAGTTTAGGACGTAAGTTTTTAGGAATCAGATACGAGCTCACTAAGAACAAATCAGAAAAAACAGTATGCTTTTGAGCAGTTCTCTTTAAATACTGATGGCCTGCTGAGCCCCCTGTTCCAATCTTTGAGCCGAGCATTCTCTTGGCCATTAGAGCATGTCCTTGGCGCCACTGAGTCAGATGCTTATCAAGGTCAATCATTTGGTTAAGGATCTTAAAGGGTAAGTGTAAAAGTGGGAAGTCTTGATATAAAGAGATGAAAAGAGCACTTAGTACTGCTTGGTTTGAAAATTTAGAATTTCCTTTCTTATCAAAAAGCTTAAAGAAATCCTCTGACATATGATCGATCTTCATTTTCTCTTCATCTTTTCGACTCTGGCTAAGGGTGGGGTTGTTTAGCACAATTTCTTGATCTTGATGAAGCATTTTTTTGACAACTTTTTTATATTCATCCCAGAAGCTAAAGTTTTCGGTTTCAATAAAAGGCATTCTTTCGAGCCACTTATTAACATTTGTGACAAGTGAGTCTTGAGCGAGAGCTTTTTTGAGTTGATCTTTCTCTTCAGTACTGAGTCTGGAATCAAAAAATGGAGTTTCTTCACTTGTTCGATCACCTTTTGTGATTCCTAACATACTTTCAAGAAGGCGAAATTGGAGGCTTTGAAACCCAGAGGCCGGGCTAAGTAAATCTCTAAATTCTAAAAAGTTCATAGGAGTTATTGTTTCAATAATACTTATCTGATTAACAAGAGTTTTAAATATTTGATTGACTCTCTCTAGTCTACTAGAGATGAGTCCCAGCTTTTTGTCATCGAGGGTTTCTTGGGCGAAGAGTTCATTTATAGATCCTAGCTCAAAAAGTATTTGTTTAAACCACAGTTCATATACCTGATGTATGACAATGAAAATCATCTCGTCATGGGCCTTTCGTCCAAGAGATTCACTTTCAAGCTTTTGAGCATTAAGAATCTTGTCTAATTGAAGGTAGTCGGCGTAGTGCATATTTTCTTTTGTCATGAAAGTTATTATGATGAGTGAATATTTAAGTGTAAAGGATGGATCAAATTTATGAACTCTCAAGTAATTTCTCAAATATTTTCTTTTGTAGAGCAATCTCAGGTAGATGCTCTCTATATCCCAAGTTTTGACGAGTATATGAGTGAGTACGTGCCTAAGTGGAACAACCTACGCTACCTCAGTACGGGCTTCACTGGTTCAATGGGTGATGCTCTAGCGACAAAAGATAAAATATTCTTATTTGTAGATGGGAGATATCACATCCAGATTGATCAAGAGGTGAAGTTGGATGAGGTAGAGAAAGTGAAGCTAGACTCTCAGTCTCGCATATTCCAATCTATTTTTGATAAAGCCGAAGCTTTGGGAGTAAAAGACTTAGGAGTATTTTCAAGTAGAGTTCCTTTATCTTTTAAACTTAATTATTTAAAAAAATTTAATGTAAAAAATTTAAACGTCTCGGGATTTGAAGAAGTTGTTAATTTACAGAGACCTAAAGACTTTGCTGAGGTGAAAAGTGTTTCAACTAGTATCTTAGGACAAAGTGTAAGTGAGCGTTTAAAACGTTTAAATTTTTCCCAGCAAGATGCTTATTTACTTTCTGCTCTTGATGATGTGGCCTGGATCACAAATCTAAGAGGGTATCATTTAGATTTTCAAAGCTCATTTTTAAGTAAAGCCTTAGTAACAAAAGATAAAATTTTTCTTTTAAGTCAGAAAAGTATTCAGTTTTCCAGTGGGCTTGATAATTTGATTGAAGTGCGTAGCTTTAATCAGAACTTAAGTGAAGTTCTCATACCATTAATCAAAGATCTTCAAAGTATTAACCTTGATGTTAACTCTTGCTCTCTAGGCGATTACGAACTTATTGAAAAATCTCACCTTAAAATTATTGAAGGAAACGGTCTAACAGACGTAAAGTCGATTAAGTATGAAGTAGAGCTTGATGCCTATGAAAAAAGCTTTGAGAAAGGTTCTGAATCTATTTTTCAAACGATTAAATGGTGCAAGCAAGGAGTTTCTCAAGGAGATAAAATTTCAGAACTCGACCTATACCACAAAACAAGTGAGTCTTATAAAAATGAAGGCGCTCTCACTCAAAGTTTTAATACCATTAGTGGTGCAGGAGAAAATGGAGCAGTTGTTCATTATGGAAACCCTAAAAGTGATAGGTTTATAAACGATGGAGACCTGGTTTTACTTGATTCTGGAGGGTATTTTGATGCAGGAGTTTCAACTGATACAACAAGAACTTTTTTAGCAAACTCTTTGAATGATAAAGACCACAAGAAGTACTTCACTTTAGTTTTAAAGGCACAAATTCAAGCCGAGATGGCAGTTTTTCCTGATGGAACTCCTGGCAATGTTATTACGATGCTTTGTGACCAAGTTTTATACCAACATGGCTTGAGTTATGCTCATGGATTAGGCCATGGAGTCGGAGTACATGTGCATGAGCCTGGAACAGGTTTGAGTAGTGCTCGAAAAGCTCCTCTTCGTAAGGGGCATGTATTATCGATTGAACCTGGACTCTATTTTGAAAATCGCTTTGGTATCCGTCATGAAAATGTCAGTGTTATTGAAGATCATCCCCATTATGAAGGGCTACTACGATTTAGGAACCTTGTTTTTGTTGGGATTGATCCTTTATTAGTGGATGAGTCATTATTTAATGAAAGTGAATTAAAGTATTATAAAGAGTATCAACAAGAGTGTACTAAAAGAAAAAGATCATTCTAAGTTTTTTAACTCCGAAAATTTAATAGTCTTTTTTTGGAGTATAGAGCCTTCTATTATTGATGTAAGCTCACTTGCAGTCTCACTTGAATATCCTGATTGAACATAAGAATTGATCCCCGATTTTTTGTGAAGCTGAACTAATAACTTTGAAACAGGGTCAATGACAATAATCAAAGGGAGGGAAAAAACATTTTGGTGAAAGCCTAGACAGTAAAAAACCTTTTTTTGCCATACATCTTTGTCTTGACCTTTTGGATCTAAATTACAGTTTTTAGGAGCTTCAGGGCTTTTACTATAAGACTTTTTTAACAGGTCATGGTTAAGTTCCGTGAAAACTAGCTGGTTTTTCACAAAATGATTGAGTTTGGCTTGAGGGATAAACTCTTTCTTGTAGATTCTACAAGAACCACACCAAGGAGCTCCAATCTCTAGGATTATTTTCTTATTTGCAGAGAATGCTTTTTTGTAAGCAAAGTCATAATCATTGTAAAAGTATGCAAAAGATTGGGTAGAGAAAAAAAGTATTATGAGTGCTATGAGCTTCATTTTTAAAGTCTAACTCCCGTTCTAAACTTGAGGCTTTTTAAGTCAATCTCTTCAAGGAGTACTTGTTGAGAGAGGTGGTTTTTAATTAAGTTTACTAAGCCTTGGAAACTTTCAGTAGGGCTATTGTCTAAGTAAGTAAACTCATTGATCTTGTCAGTATTTATTACTGTTGGCTCATCCTCTTCAAAAAGTTCTTTACCTGCAACATTAGTACTTGTGATTAATATTTTATCTTGGCTTGGGTCTAAGATAAAAGCTTCTGGTAAAAAGAGAGAGTTCTTTAAGCATTTATAAAGCTTAACTTGAAAATTATCCCATGCATCTAAGCTTGTAGAGTTCTGGTAATAAGGAGAGCAGTTTTGGTTTTTGGAACTCACACTTATTTTTCTTACCTTATCTCTGTCAATCTCTGCGACTATGATCTCTTTGTTTGGGAAAGACTTCTTAAGTTCACTTTTCAGCTCCTTACATCTTCCACACCATGCTCCAGAGAAAATAGAAACTAACAGTTTATTTTCGTTTTTAGCTTGTGTGTAAAGGTTATTATTAGCGAACAATGATCCGCTTAATAAAAAAGAAAGGAAAAGAAAGAATGAAAGTGATTTTTTATATATATCCATGAACCAATTATACTAAAGAACGATTAGAATAAAAGAAGTTGAGGCTTTTTTACATAGTGTAAAAAATAGGTGCAAAAAATTTATTTTTGGATGAAGTATGCGCTGTAAATCTTTACTGCTCTATGACTTTGGTCTCTTTTAACTTCAATCGTAAGTGAGCTAGAGTTTACGTGTGTGCGAGATGTGTAGGTTGTTATTTTTGAGTTATCGTCAAAGTTTGCGGTGAAAAGGTCTTTGTTGCTTAGCTTTGATATAAGCTCTTTAATTATAAGCTCAGATGTAGTGTTTTTGACGCTTAAAACATAGAGAGTTCCTGCGAGACCTTCCTCACATCCTAAAGATTGTTGTAAATCATCATAAGTGATAGTTGTTTTTTCTCCCATATAGCGAGGAGCGGTTGTTCTTGGGTTTGAATACTTCGGAGTGTAGGATACCTTTTTATTGTAAGGTCGAAGGCTAGGAATAGAGCTTGTTTTCTTAGGGTTCATTTTATGGATAATTCTTTCTTTTTCGACCTCAAATATAAGGGTCCCTTGAGCAAAGCTCATTT
>Ga0114957_1002995_pt1 | contig 15586 bp, 11 predicted proteins | sample BantaG_FD_87175 | JGI IMG/M metagenome (GOLD analysis project Ga0114957, IMG submission 87175) | Marine algal microbial communities from Bantry Bay, Ireland - BantryBay_4 metaG | ecosystem: Host-associated > Algae > Red algae > Unclassified | place: Bantry Bay, Ireland | collected 2014-11-21 | reverse complement strand
CATCGGAACATCGGCAATTATTCTCAAAGGAGTACATATAGGTGAGAATTCTGTTATTGGGGCGAATAGCGTTGTCACCTCAGATATTCCTGCAAATGTAATCGCGGCGGGCAACCCCTGTAAAATTGTGTCCAAACTCAACTGATGGATAGTTCTCCGAAATTCAATGTTGTAGTTATCGGAGTATCGTGCTTTGACGGTATGGCTTCATCGATTCGGGTTCGCAACTTATTGGACACCGAGATATTCAAGAATTCAGTCATATTGAATAATCTTATTTATAAAGTCGATGCTCATGGTCTCGATAAAAAAAGAGGTGTTCAAAAAGGTATAACCTTTTTGGTGGTAAACGCATCTTCAATACTATCTCTTTTTTCGGCTACTTGGCAAGGCATAGGTTTTATACGGAAAAGCAAATCAAAGTCCTGCAAGAATATTATATACAACTACCAATATATAGATATAAAGAATATTCTTTTACTATTGTATGCAAGACTGGTAGGGTATAAAATAGTTTTCGATATTGTCGAAGACAATAAGTACTATACAACCTTTGTAAACTTAAAAAGCAAATTGAAAATTGCGACCTCAATCAAATTTTTAAAATTAACCCCTAGAATAGGGCATCATGTAATTACAATATCACATCATTTACTAACTATGATGACCAAGGTTTGCAGTGATAAAATATCTGTAAGCTTAATTCCCATAACCGTAAATCTTGATCGCTTTCCGATTGAAAGTATGAAAACGCCAACCACCTTTAAAATATTCTATGGTGGTTCGTTTGGACTGAAAGATGGAATCGAATACTTGATAAAAGCCTTTGGAAAATTAAGCGAGAAAAATAAAAATGTTGAATTGGTTATGACCGGTAGAGCCTCAGAGGAAGATTTTCAAACCCTTAAAGGCTACTTGGGCGAATCTGATGCAAGCGAAATAATAAACCACTTAGGTTTCCTTGATGATGACTTATACTATGAAACCTTAAATACATGCCATATATTTTGCATGACACGAACCAACTCTAAATTTGCAAATGCCGGTTTCCCTTTTAAATTAGGTGAGTTTTTAGCAACAGGAAAGGCAGTAATAGCTACCAAAGTCGGTGACATACCTAATTATTTGAAACATGGGAAGAATGCACTTTTGATAACCCCAGAATCAGTTTCTGAACTTGAAAAAGCATTACAATATTTGCTAAATAATCCTGAAAAAATAACTGCTATAGGCAAAGAAGGGAGGCTAGTAGCAGAAAAGAATTTTGATACCTATTCGTGGAGTTCTAGATTAAAAGATATTTTCGAATCTATTTAAAAGCAGTTAACTAGTCGAAATGACTTCTTCATAGATTTTCAATGTGGTTTTTAAATTTGCTAACCTATCGTGTCTTTTGATAGCACTACCAATACTATTTTCAGAAAGCCTTAAAGCCAAATCTTCGTTTTCAAAGACATCTTTTATTCTTTGAGCCAACATTTCAATAGCATCAAAACGATAGAGCAAACCTGTTTCTCCGTGTACAATCATATCAGGCACTCCTCCAACGTAGGATGCGATGCACGGTACTCCTAATAACTGTGCTTCCCCAACCGAGTTAGAACAATTCTCAATACTAGAAGGACAGATAAATACGTTTGAGTTTAAGAACTCAGCAACCATTCCCTGCTCGTCGAGTATACCTGTAAATTCAACGTTCTGCTGAAGGTTGAATTTTTTGATCAGTTTCAAAAGATACTTGGCATATCCTCTTCTTTTTAGCTTTTCTTTAAAAGAACTTGCTTTAAGAATGTTATTGCCCGCAATTCTGATCATTACATCAGGAAAATCAATCTTTATTAGATTTACAGCTTCTAGCACCTTGTGAAATCCTTTCAATGGATAGGTAGCTTGACTTAAAAATATAGTGTCTGATTTCTTATTCTTTATATTCCATTTTCGAGAAGTATAGAAACTATCGCGCAGCGAATCATTACAACGATAATATTTTGCCTTTGGATTAAGAGTTCGAGTATGATCAGCATCCCACTCCGAACGACCTATTATATTACTTGCCAATTCAAAGTACTTTTTCTCGACCCGTTCACTTCGTTTGCGATACTTTTCCTTTGCTTCCAAAATACCATCATTCTTAAGATAATCCCGTAATGTCTTACACTTTTGAATTTCACCTATGGGTATTTCTCCAGTATAGTACCTATAACATTCACTTAAAATACCTTGAATTGAAATCGAATAATTAAGCTTGGGTACGCTTTTTAAAAGCGCAAGACCGTGAGCGAATTCCATACCGTGAATTTGGACGATATCTGGCTTTATCTTCGCAACTATAGTTGCCCATTTCGCTTCTAAAGAACTATCATACTCTGTTATTTGTTTTTCTCCACTAAGAATATAATAATCAATACCCTTGATGTTTTTATAATATTCAGTTGATCCGTTCAATACCGTTACAACAGATAGCTCATGACCGCTATTTGCGATATCATTTGCTAGACCAAACATCCAACCTCCGCTAGGCGGGCTGCCCATACCAAGATTTTTCGACGGCTCGGGAAAAACGGAATTTACTACCCAGAGTATTTTCATTACTTATTATACTAGAAGAATTTTCTGCTTAAAAGTTAATCTCAATTCACAGTCAAAAGGCTATTCTTTAAGATTCCTTCCAATTATAACGAAGATAGGCCTACTTTCTTATTTATCTGAAGTATCAAAATCGGTTTCCTAAAAGCGTGAACACTTGCGATTACTTAAAGTGTTCTCTATCTGACTTACTGCCGTTTAAAGGTCGTTATATAATCCTATTACAAAAGTTCACTAAAACTTAGCCTTTTCGTTACCCTTACAACTTATAAAAAACTATTGGTGAATATTAGAACAAAACCAACTGAGCATTGAGCAAAATTCTTGGCTTAAACCTAGCCGGTAGCTTTACTTGCGACCAGTCCACTTTTAGGCTGATACCGAATCAATGTTTTAATAAAAGCCCAAGCTCCGCTAGATTTTACAATAAGCTGATGCATATCATGATCATCTCTTATGACCATCCGTTTCAATCGAAACAAATCGGTATTTTTATCATTAAAACCATAATCTACAGTCAGCGCACATTCGTAACCCGCCTTTTTCACGAAATCGATATCTCTTTGAGAATATTCCCCGTTAGGGTAGGCAATTGAATAAATCGGCAGCTTATATTGGCTTTCAAGAATTCTTTTTGCACCTTGGATTTCCTCCCAAGCTTCTTCACTACTACAATTAGGAAATACCGGATGATATTTAGCATGAGACTGTAAATCAATGTTAGCCTTCATTTCGGCTATCTGATCAGGCTGTAATGCCGAAGCGTCTTCATATTCCATTTCTGGACAAAATCCCATTTTGGATAAAATCTTAAGTCTCTCCGTATTGGATTTCTTATTCAATTCTACAATATTGGTAATGGGCATGTTGTTAAAATCGAACCAATATTTTCGTTTAGTCCCAATAATTGATGCACAAAGAAATATAGTGATAGGAATATTCAACTTCTTTACCACTTGTAATAAATCGTAATTCCCAATATAACCATCATCAAAGGTGATTACCATTGCCTTTTTTGGTAATTTCTCATCTTGTAAAACAGCGTCTAAATACGATTTTAAAGAAATTATATTGTACTTTTTTTGAAGATAGGCAAATGACTTTAAAGCCAGTTCGGGCTTTAAATCATGAAAAAGCAAAAAAGTAACCTTATTTCGTTGAATCAACTCTCTGAAGAAATAAGGCAGACCAGAAAACCGTCCAAATTTATACAGTATTTTTTTCAAATTGATGGTCATTTTGGTTAACTAAGTTAATATTTTTTAGTCAATAAATTTTATACGTACTGCATCTAATAGCTAAACTCCCACTTTATACGGTTTAACGGAAATCTGCAACCAATCCTAGCATTTATAAGCATTTGATACCAACATATACATATCTTTGACAAACGATTGCAAGGGTACAAAATCACTAATCAGGTTTTACATCGATTTAGTTCTGAAAAATAATATTCTACATCTCGAAAGAAAGTTTACTTCTGCCACCGAAACATTTATTGTAAATCAAATAAATGCTTTAGATTCAATGCGGCATACGGTTTTTACAACGGATTTTTTGAATAAACTAGATGCGAATGCTATTATTTATGCTCCTGAAACCCGCAGCTTTCTTTCAGATAAGATTCTTTCAAAGAAGCATAAGAGTTTTTTTTCAAAACACTTAAATAGCATAAACCCCGAATTAATTCACAGTCATTACATTACCGATGCGATTGTGTTTCGCCCTTTGACCAAAAATTTAGATATTCCAAAAATTTGTTCGTGCTACGGTTATGATGTTTCGGTAATTCCGGTAAAATTCAAACACTTTTACAAACCCTTTTATAATAGAATATTTGCCGAGTACGATTTATTTCTTGCAATGACCAACGAAATGAAAAAGGATTTGTTGGAAATGGGTTGCCCTGAAAACAAAATCGTTGTGCACTATCATGGTATCGACACCAAACGTTTTGACTTTCCTAGAACCTACGACTTAAAAAATGATACCCTTACTTTATTAACCATTGCAAGCCTTTACGAAGTAAAAGGTCATTTATCGGTTTTGAAGGCATTAAAACAAATCACAGCGGAAAAACCTAATCTAAACATTACGTATAATATTGTTGGTGAGGGTCCGTTAAAACAAGAACTTGAACAGTTTATCCTTAAAAATTCACTTACTAAGGTTGTCAATTTTTGCGGAGCGATAAAACACGGGCCAAAATTTAATGAACACCTCATACAAGCCGATATTTTTTTGCATCCTAGCATCACTACAAAAGATAATGACAAAGAAGGTATTCCTGGCGCATTGGTCGAAGCTATGGCTAGCGGTTTACCCACTATTGCCACGTATCACGGTGGAATACCGGCAGTCGTGACTAATTTAGAAACAGGTTTTTTGGTAAAAGAGCATGACTCAAAAACTATAGGGGAGCACATTATTAAATTGTATGAAAATGAAGATTTACGTCGCAATATTGGTGCAGAGGCAAAAAACTTTGCCACTAAAAATCTAGATGTATACGAAAAAGCAGCGCTTCTTAAAAACATATATAATGAAGCTATTGATAGGAACCAAAAGTTAAAACTAGAAAGTAAATAAAATCGAAATCCTATGTGCGGCATCCTCGGAAGCATAAATATTGATAATACAGCCGATTTTCTCCATGAAATTAGTCATCGTGGTCCTGATGCCAATGGAAAAGAGAGCTTGCAAATAGGTGAACATAATGTTCATCTGCTACATCATCGCTTATCGATCGTAGACCTTAGTGAGGCGGGCAAACAGCCAATGAGTTCGTATGATCAAAAAAACCATATCGTTTTCAATGGTGAAATCTACAACCACCAAGAACTTAAAAAAGAGCTAAATGCGGTTTCGTTCAGAGGGCATTCGGATACGGAAACCATACTCAATTTTTTTAGTAAGAATTCCATTTTAGAGAACCTTCATCAACTAAATGGCATTTTTGCAATTGCTTATTTGGATAAAGATCAAAAACAATTTCATCTTGCAAGAGATAGATTTGGCATTAAACCCTTGTATTACTTTTTTGACGGTAAAAGCCTATTATTCTCCTCCGAGCTAAGACCGTTGAAAGCATGCTTAAACCCTGATATTGATAAAAGTGGCGTTCTCAATAGTCAGAAAATGCGCTATACGCCTTCTCCGCAAACAGTATATAAGAATATTTCAAAAGTAGAACCAGGACAAATCATATCGTTCGACCTTGCCGCATCCAAAATCGAACTTCACAAGAAATATTTTGTGAGAAGCAATAAAGTCGGAGGTAGAAAAGGTGATTTTAAACAACTAACGAAAGAATACGGTGACCTTTTTGAAAAAGCGGTGGAAAGGCAACTTATGGCCGATGTAGATTTAGGAGTTCTACTTAGCGGAGGGGTAGATTCTGCTTTGGTAGCGGCTATTGCCCAACAAAAATCAAAACAAAAGATAAAAGCATTTACCGTTGGTTTTGAAGGAGACCACAGTGAAATAGATGAAATAGGATACGCTCAAGAAACCGCTGATATTTTAGGGCTGAATCATTATATTAAAAAAATCGGCAGTACACATTTTCTTGACGCCATAGAAAGAACAGCTAGGATTGTTGAAGAGCCGATTGCAACAACATCTATTATTCCAATGTATTTTTTATCTGAACTAGCGGCATCTCATGTAAAAGTTGTTTTAAGCGGGCAAGGTGCCGATGAGCCCCTAGGGGGATACGATAAATATAAAGCGCTACCCTACCTCGAAAAGGCCAGAGTTTTTAAAGTCCTGTCTCCCCTGCTCAAAATTTTGAGTCCCTTTTATTCTCAAAAAGAAAATCTTAGGCGTTTCATTAATGCCATTTCCCCAAAAGATATGGTAGGCTCTTGGATGGAATTCAATTCAATTTCTTCTTCGAAAGATATTGAAAAACTGCTACATCCTGGTGCACTTAAATCCTATATGGCTGGCCTCGAACAACAACAACAAATAATACATAGTATATGGCAACAGAGAAGCCCCAAGGGCAATAATGTCAAAGATATATTCCTTTATAACGACGTTAGAACAATGCTTGCCGATGATTTATTAATGTACACCGATAAAATCACTATGAATTTTGGGCTTGAGTGCAGAGTTCCTATTTTGGACAACGATTTGGTTGCATTTATCGAATCTTTAGACAGTTCATATAAATTCAATACTAAACAGGGTAAAATAATTCATAAAGCTTTTGCTAAAGAATATCTACCCTCGTCAATAGTTGACCGAAAAAAGCTAGGGTTCAAATCGCCTACCGAAAAATGGTTCAAAGAAAAAACCAATGAGATTGAATCGGCTTTCGATAAAAATGCTGCATTTAAAGAATTTTTTAACTTTCAAAACGTTAAAAAATTACTGAAAAGACACCGTGAGGGAGAAAATCTCGAAAAGCAGATTTTTTTGCTTTTAAGCATCGGTTGTTTATTTACAGAAAAAACCGGCCAATCTATATTATAAATTCAACTAAATAGTTCCCTGTTTTATGAAAATCTGGTTCGACATATCAAATTCTCCACATGTATTGATGTTTCATCATCTCATAGAAAATCTGGAAAAAGATGGGCATGAAATCATAATCACCTCTAGACCGTTGGCCAATACGGTAGCGCTATTAGACCAAAGAAAGTTAAATCATACCATTGTAGGTGAACACTATGGAAAAAACTTTTATAAGAAAGTTTTTGGTTATCCAATTCGCGTTTGGCAACTGTATAAATTCCTTAGAAAGAACAAACCTGACCTTGCAGTATCACAGAGTTCTTTTCATTCTCCCGTAGCAGCTTGGTTACTCGGTGTACCATCTATTTATACCAATGATAATGAGCATGCATTAGGTAATTTACCAGCGTTTTATCTGGCGACACATATATTGATACCAGAGAATCTTCCAGTTGAAAAAATCGCAAGAAAGGGAATCTCAAAGAAAAAAATAGAGCAATATCCAGGGGTGAAAGAGGGCATTTATCTTTGGCACAAAGAACGTCAAATCAATAAAGCGGATGATACGTCGACTATTACAAAAATCTTTATTCGACCCGAACCACTAACAGCTCAGTATTATACGGCCAAACAAAATTTTCTGGACAATACCATCTGCGAACTTCAAAGTAACTATGACATAACCATACTTGCTCGAGACAAGACACAGCTAGAGTATTATAAACAGGAAAAGTTCGCCCAAGTAAAGGTGCCCGAAAAACCGATGGACTTCGAATACATTAGAGCTAATTGTACTCTGTTCATTGGGGCAGGTGGCTCAATGACCCGGGAATTAGCAATTTTAGGGGTTCCTACGATTTCTGTATATCAAGATGATCTGCTTGAAGTAGATAAGTATTTGATTTCGGAAAATGTAATGTTCTATGAACCGAATCTTACGGCTGAAATAGCCAAAAAGTATATAATAGCAAAAGATTCTAGGCCAATCAATACCACCATCATGGAAAAAGGTAAAATGGCGTATCAAATGTTAAAGGGCAAAATAATGGCATACGACCAAAGTAAGGCTGCAATGAAAGCTGTATGAAGTACGTCGCTAGTTATGTCAATTTCATCTATTAATAAGCCTTAGGTTTTTTAACTAGTCTTATTCTTAATATCTTTGAATTATGCTAATAACCATCGTTGCTGGAGCTCGACCAAACTTCATGAAGATTGCCCCTATCATCAAGGCAATTCAACTTCTTAATAAGACCGCCAAAAAAGTAGATTACCGTTTGGTACATACTGGTCAACACTATGATAAAAAAATGAGTGGTGATTTCTTCAGCCAGCTGGGGATACCAGAACCTCATGCGAATCTCGGTGCTGGTGGAGGTTCTCAAGCCGAACAGACAGCTACGATTATGACTAAGTTTGAGAAAGAACTTGAGAAAAACCGACCTACAGTCGTTTTGGTAGTCGGCGATGTTACTTCTACAATGGCGTGCACTATAACCGCTAAAAAACTTTGTATAGATGTGGTACATGTCGAGGCAGGTATTCGTTCTGGCGACATGCGTATGCCAGAAGAAATAAACAGAATGGTTACAGACTCCATTTGCGACCATTTTTTCACTACTAGTAAGCTGGCCAACAACCACCTTACCCACGCCGGCATTTCAGACGGTAGAATTCATTTTGTAGGAAATACGATGATTGATACACTTTATCAAAATCTTGATAATTTGACCGCTCCCGAAGTTTGGAAATCAAAAAATTTAAAAGCAAGAAACTATTATTTGGTAACGCTTCACAGGCCGGCAAACGTTGATGACCCACAAACATTAAAAAATATGCTCGATACCATATTGAACAAGAGCGAATCGTTTCCGGTATTATTTCCTGTGCACCCAAGAACAAAAAAAGCTTTAGAAGCAATAGCGTATCAAAATGAGCGTTTGATACAATTAGGTCCTTTGCCCTATTTGGAATTTATATATTTAGTAAAAAATTCTAGGGGAGTCATTACCGATTCTGGGGGAATAACTGAAGAAACAACCGTGTTAGGAATACCTTGCATGACCCTTCGCGATTCAACCGAAAGACCGGAGACAATTGAAATAGGAACTAATGAACTGGTGGGCACAGACCCCGCTAAAATTCCTCCTTATCTAGAAAAAATGAACAAGGGCGAATGGAAAGAAGGTGGTATTCCAGAAATGTGGGATGGTAAGACCGCTGAACGAATAGTTGCAAAACTAGTTGACATTTATAACTAGCATATTAAATAACATACTATAAATACTATGATACTAAAGTTCTCGATTTCTTCAACACCAACTACTAATAGTTTATAGGATGGCAGTAAGAGTAGCTTTGATAGGAGCTGGTAAAATGGGAATTTCGCATTTATCAATTTTAGGCGCCAACACCAACGTAGAAGTTGTCGGTGTTTGCGATACCTCAAAACTAGTGATGGGAGCCCTACAAAAATACACTAAGTTTCCCTGCTTTACCAACTACACCAAAATGTTGGATGAAATAAAACCTGATGCAGTGGTTATTGCTGTTCCTACCAAATTTCATCACGAATTCGCAAAAGAGGTGCTATCTAAAAACATGCATGTTTTTGTAGAAAAGCCTTTTTGTTTGAATCCGCAAGAAAGCGAAGAATTGGCTAAACTCGCGACAGCAAAAAATTTAGTGAACCAGGTAGGATATCACAACAAATTTGTCGGGACTTTTCAAGAAGTTAAAAAACTAGTCAGTGATGGTCACATAGGAAATATTCAACATTTCGAAGGTGAGGCCTATGGACCAGTCGTAATCAAGAAGAAAGCCGATACTTGGCGATCAGACCCATCTGAAGGTGGAGGCTGTTTAATGGACTATGCATCACATGTTATCGATTTAATTAACGATACACTGTCGCCGATTAAAGAAGCTAACGGAACTATATTAAAAACTATCTATTCGTCTCAGGTCGATGATGCCGTTTTCTCAATGGTGAATTTGGAAAATGGAACAAGCGGTCTACTTTCAGTGAATTGGAGCGATGAGACCTATCGTAAAATGTCTACTTCAATGACAATTCTTGGCAGTAAGGGTAAGATAATTTCAGATGCCAATGAACTAAAAGTTTATTTCAAAGAAGATAAGTGTCCTAAAGGGTATTCCAAAGGATGGAATGTAAAATATGTTACCGATTTAGCTGATCAGGTTGATTTTTACCTTCGCGGAGAAGAGTATTCTTCTCAAATGGATTATTTCGTCAAAGCTATTTCGGGTGCGGTTCCAAATACGATAAACAATTTCAAAAGTGCATTGGCTACAGATAAAGCTATTGCCATTATTAAGAAAAGTGCTAAAAACGAATAGTTGATGGAAAGAATTCTTTACGGAGATAATCAGTTTTTTGCGGTAAACCACTTGTCCGATTCAAAATCTCAGGCATTAGCAGTACGCTTTAAAGATAACGAGGCCATTATTAAAACCCTTGACCACGCTAGAGATGCCGGTATTAATACGTTCATGTGTACCACACATGATCGCATAGCCCAGATTTGTGATATTATTAGAGCAAACCCTGAAAAATATAAAGATTTTAAAATCTATCCGTGTATGCCGTATGCGCATAAATATGCAAATGCGATAACAGATTTGGGGATTTCCGGAACAATAAAACAATACATGCCCGGCAACCTATTTGGAACTATGTTTAAAGGAGGTAAAGCTTTTATTTCGAAAGATTACATCTCAATAATGGAGCTGTTGATTGACGCGGAAATGAAAATGTTCAAAGGCATTAATACCCCTGTTATTTTTTTACAGAATGTAATGACCGATCTTCTTCTTGGCTTGGGAATGGTTGATTTACTTAAAGGGTATCATGACTATATTCGAAAAAAATATAATGCCGAAGCAGGTTTTATTACCATGAACATGCCAAAATTATTGGATACTCTAGAAGCTGCGGGAATTACTAACCCGATAATATGTGCTTCTATCAATAAAGCCAACTTCAGAATGTCTGGAGGAAAAGAAATCTATGAAGAGACATTAAGAACCAAAAAATTCAGAGCTATTGCCATGCAAGTTTTAGCAGGTGGGGCCCTACCGCCTAAAGAAGCAATTGAATATGTTTCTGGCCTACCCAATGTAGAATCCATCCTTTTTGGCGCATCATCAAAAGCCAATATTCAAAATACGGTTTCTACCATTAACAACTTTGACAGGAACAACATCTCATAATCTTCAAACAGGAATAAAATTAAAAAAGCCGTTCGCAGTGAACGGCTTTTTTAATACTAAAACGGGTATTCGATTCTATTTTCTGACGAAAGTCCCATCAACCTGCAAAAGTTGCCCTGTAGTTGCATTCGAAAATACATGGTCTATAGCATGAAGTTCAAATCCTTTTTCTTCAAGAAATTGGATAAGCTCCACGTAGAGCGTATTACTTTCATAAAGTGGCACTAATGACATTTCAAGCTCGATAACGCTTACTCTATTCAAAACCTTTAAAGCACCGTCCAAAACGCTCTTTTCAAAACCTTGCGTATCTACCTTCAACATAATACTGCTACTTCCACTACAAATATCATCAAAAACCGTATCAAGTTTTTTAATGACTATCTCTTCTTGTGCCACATATTTTGAGGATGGCGCACTCTCTTCATGAGTGGGAAGCATTTCTAAAATAGAACTGCTATACGAGTTACCCGATATGTTTATTACAGAACTCCCATCTTCATTACCTAATGCATAATGCTTTGCTGTCCAGTTAACATCTTTTGCAGCCTTCTGTTCCAATTCTTTGAAAGCTCCAAGCATTGGTTCAAAAGAAACAATTTTCTTGGTGTAACCCATTTTTCTCATGTGGGTTCCATACTGTCCGGTATTCGCGCCAATATCTAGTATAGTATCGATTTTTTGGGTCTCTATTATTTTAAGCTGTCTTTGTTCGCTTTTCTTTGGGTAATCGGTTAGTTGAACACCCATTGTTCTTAAAGCTCCTTGTATGATGTTTTTGATCATAACTATTTTGTATGGTTAGTTAATTATAAGTCTGATTAATATGCCTTGTCCTCACCACTGAAGACATTATAAATTGTTCGAAACAAGATAATCATATCCAAACCTAGATTCCATTTTTCGACATAAAATATATCCAATCGTACTCGGTTCAATATATCTGCCTGTTCTATTATCTCTCCTCGATATCCTTTTATTTGAGCCAACCCTGTAATTCCGGGCTTTACAAAATGTCGCACGAGATATTTATCCACCGATATTTCATAATCCCAAGTCTGTAACTCCATATGTGGCCTAGGCCCTACCACACTCATATCTCCCAAGAATACATTAAAGAATTGTGGTAGTTCATCTATACTGGTTTTTCTAATAAATACTCCTACTCTAGTAATACGAGCATCGCCTTTGCTGGCCATTTGCTTATCGGCATCGGCATTCGTCGTCATTGACCTAAATTTATAACACCAAAATACTTTTCTCTTAAGACCATGACGTTTTTGCTTAAAATATAGTTTTCCAGGTGATTCCAATTTAATCAAAATAAATAATAATGGTGTAAGCCAGGAGAGTACCCCGATAATTACCAATGATGAAAAAATGATATCAAAAGTACGCTTCATAATTCTGGCATACTCGGTATCTAATGGCACTTTCCTTAAATTTAATACAGGAATATTATCGTAAGACTCAATAGACATTGCTCTAGAAAAAATGTCTTTATTATCTAAAATAACTTTGAATTTTAATAAATTATTGTCAGCGAAATTAATAAGGTTTTTTAATTCTTTCGGGTTGAATCTTGAGGCAACACAGTATATCTCATCGATATCATTCTCTAATATATATTTAAAACAATCTATGACCTTTCCTAAGTAATGCACATCATCATTATCTTTAGAATCGTCAAAATAGCCATGGTACCGATACCCCAAAGTCGGCTGGTCAAAAACATCTCGTATCTTATGTAAACTGCCTGCACGACCAATTACCACGATTTTAACCGAATTACCACCAACAGTTCGATATTTACCCCTTACCCAAAAGAACATTACCCTATACCAGGTTATACACAGCGAAATTAGTAAATAGACAAATGCCTGATATGGAAGATACCCCATCGGAATATCAAAAAAACCAAAGCTGGAAAAATAAGCCAAGGAATAAAAAAATAGAACCTGTAAATGCTTGTGTATACGGGTCATGAAATTCTCATTACGACCCTTAGGATAAAAATTAAGTAAGTATGTAATAACTAGCCATGCAAGGTTGTAGTATATAATAATGTAAAGATTCAAATATGTATCAGGAGTTAGCAGATACAGTATTCCATTAATAATAGCCAAGTGTATTATTATTGAAATAGGGATAACTAAGTCTGAATTCCTAAATCTTTTCATTTAACCAAATAACTCTTTTTTATTGTAAACCCATCAATATGGTCTAATATTTCGACAAACTGTCATTACGCAAGACGTCATATAGCACTGCTAAATAGGGCTATTTCATAAAGTGGTGTAGGCGAAGGCCGGGGTTGGGGAAAAAGTTGACTTTTAAAACAAAATTACTATTTAATAAAACAGGTATTGGTATATTAACTCTTTAAATGTGTTTATTCTTACACAAATATGAAAATAGACAATCAAATTATAAGATTTAATTGTTAAACGACTGTTTTAGTCGAGTAAAGTATATTTAGTGTCTGCTTGCAAGACTTAGCTCATAGTTTTCTAGATTGTTAAAGGTCCACGGACATAAAGTATTAAGATTACAAGATGAGATGATATTTGAGTGATTTTGTTGCTGTTCTAATCCTTTATTTTCATTAACTTCGCAGCCACATTTTAAAATTATGGTGGCATAGCTCAGCTGGATAGAGCACCTGCCTTCTAAGCAGGCGGTCCTAGGTTCGAATCCTAGTGCCATCACTACACTCGAGAAACCACGCCTTTTTTTGGCGTGGTTCTTTGTTTTTCGGAAAGATCGAACTTGTTCGAAATCTTGGAGTAAAATAAAGAACTAGGGCGAGAGCCCGTGGTTTCGCATTTGCAAAGGCGTGGACTGTTAGGGTATGCAATCCTATTGCAATCATAATAATTAAGGTCTTTCGAAAGGGTGTTCCTGTTTATATTCCAAATTACGCGCACGTTGTGTGCACACTTCAAATTTTAAAACAGTAGTCATAAACTTTAACATTCTTTGCGCATATAGGATGTTTTCATTCGTCTTCAACTGAGGTAATGGCAAAGAATGAGACGTTCACTACGGTAGAAATAAGCCATTGATAATCCTTAACCAGAAAGGAATACCGTGCGGGCAACACTGCGCAGTAATTGCTTATTTCGATGCAGAACATATTTATTAGAATTTACAATCCTGTATTAAACACATATGTTGCAAACTAATATACATATGTAGAGTCATTTTGTTTTTTAAGATTTTATTTTTATTAGGTTCTGTTGACACTAGGCGATACACTTGTTGGAAGGTGGAATATAGATATGAACACAGGACATGTAAGAATTGCTATATTCTTTATCCTTTAAGAAATTGGCTTCCGCGAGGGATCGTTTATATTTTATTTTAGAAACGCATAGGTCCGATGGCTTCGTTTGATTTTGAATTGTATTGAGACAAAGTACATTAAATAGCTATGAAAAAGGTCTTCGAAAAATTATTGAAGGGCGTCCCTTTATTGCTGCTGTTTTTCATGTTAACGGGAAACGCCCAACTAGATGGAGCAAACTGGTATTTCGGCCAAAACGCCGGGCTTAATTTTGGTGACGGAACTATTGGCGTTCCTAGCACCTTATCCGATGGTGCTCTGACTACCGATGAGGGATGTTCTTCGATTTCAGATAGCAATGGTAATTTGCTTTTTTATACCAACGGTGTAAATGTGTATAACCGACAGCACAGGCTTATGCCCAATGGGATGGATTTAAAAGGTTCGGAGACGAGTACCCAATCGGCTATAATCGTGCCTGACCCTTCAAGCTATAAGCGATATTTCATATTTACCGTTGGCAAATCGGACAATAGTAGTTCTAGTGGTGACCTGCATTATTCGATTATTAATACGGACCTTGATAATGGGTTGGGCGATGTCATAGAAAATGAAAAGAATATTCATCTTCTTTCAAATACTACTGAAAAGCTATCTGCAATAGAACACCCAACACAAAATTCTTTTTGGGTGGTAACGGTAACTAAGAACAAAACATATCATGCCTTCGAGCTTACGGAAACTGGTTCAATTAATCCTTCCATAGTATCGGGGTTTTCTGGCTCCCTTCGAGATGGCAGGGGATATTTAAAAATTTCTCCTAACGGCGACTATATTGCTACCGCTAATTACAGCGATGAAACGGCATATTTGTATAGGTTTGATTCCAAAACAGGAACATTGGACTTGGAACGGCGAATACAAGTGGCCGACAATTTTTTTCCCTATGGGGTAGAATTTTCACAAGATAGTAGATTTTTATACTTCACATCGTATAGCACTGTTGAAGACAAGACCTAT
>Ga0114957_1002989_pt1 | contig 15615 bp, 10 predicted proteins | sample BantaG_FD_87175 | JGI IMG/M metagenome (GOLD analysis project Ga0114957, IMG submission 87175) | Marine algal microbial communities from Bantry Bay, Ireland - BantryBay_4 metaG | ecosystem: Host-associated > Algae > Red algae > Unclassified | place: Bantry Bay, Ireland | collected 2014-11-21 | reverse complement strand
ATGCGAGAATGCTTGAATGCGAGAATGCTTGAATGCGAGAATGCTTGAATGCGAGAATGCTTGAATGCGAGAATGCTTGAATGCGAGAATGCTTGAATGCGAGAATGCTTGAATGCGAGAATATCTGAATGCTTTTGAACGTTTTCAACTTTCAAATTTCAACCTTCAACCTTCAATCTTCAACTTTTCAACTTTTCAACAACCTTAATTAAACAAAAAAAAATTATGCCTTTATTAATAAATGAAGAACAATCTATGCTTAAAGAATCTGCAAAGGATTTTTTAAAAAGCAACAGTCCAGTTTCTGCGCTTAGATCATTGCGAGATAAAAAAAGTGAGCTTGGATACGATGTAAATATTTGGAAAAAAATGGTTGAGATAGGATGGACTGGTCTTACCATTCCAGAAGAGTATGGCGGGCTAAACTTCGGCTATGTTGGCTTTGGTCAAATTTTGGAAGAAACGGGACGGACCCTAGCAGCATCGCCATTGTTATCCAATGTTTTGCTTGGTGCTGCTACTATTTCTATTGCTGGAAATGAAAAACAGAAAGAGAAAATCTTACCTGCCATTGCATCTGGCGAGTTATTGGTCACTCTTGCCATAGACGAAAAAAATAGACATCAGCCAGACTTCATCGCAGCAACTGCCTTTAAACATAAAGATGGCAAATATGAATTAAATGGAAAAAAAGTATTTGTTCTGGATGGACACATTGCCGATCAATACATCGTTTTAGCTCAATCTTCTTATGTAGATCTAGGGCAAGCCTTATATTTAATAGATGCAAAAACGGAAGGCATAAAGTGTACACGCAACGTTATGATGGATGGTAGAAATGTTGCTACACTAGAGTTTGACGAAGCATTACTTCCTGAAGAAAATTTAATTAAAACAATGAAAGAAGGTCCAGAAATCATCGAAAAAGTACTGGACATTGCTCGCATTGGATTGTCTGCGGAAATGCTGGGATCTATGCAAGAAGCCTTCGAAAGAACGATGTCTTATTTGCGAGAACGACAACAATTTGGCGTTTTCATCGGAAGTTTTCAGGCATTGCAACACCGCTCAGCAAAAATGTATTGCGAAATAGAATTGTGTAAATCAATGGTAATAAATGCACTTCAAGCCATTGACAAAGAAGCAGACAACCTTCCTGAATTGGCAAGCACTACAAAAGCAAAAGTCGGCGAAACATTAAAACTCGTCACCAATGAATGCATCCAAATGTACGGCGGCATCGGCATGACCGATGATGAGGAAATTGGTTTCTTCCTAAAACGCGCCCGTGTCGCAGACCAAACTTTCGGTGATGTTGCTTTTCACTTGGATCGGTATGCTAAGATTAGGGGATATTAAACACTCAAACAAAAGCAGGTTTGTGTTGAAAACAAACAAAAAAGCACGTCATTCCCGAATTTTCATGGCGTTATAGCCAATGAAAATATCGGGGATCTCATCAATGTTTAGGACTAACCTTATTGAATTGGCTTAAAATATATGTGGTTATATGCAAAATTCATAATTCCTAACTTATAACTCATAATTAATTTACGGACGGCAAGGATCATCTTCGATCAAGTTGTCTCCCCGCTGTCCGTTGCAATGTATGGAACTGGGTTTTGTTGTTTTGGGGAGACGCGATGAATCGTGTCTCTACGGGTTGCTTTGTGGCAAATTTTGTTGGTAATTCGTTCCATACATTTCCACTCGCATCGGGCGTAATTTCGCGAATTTGGCTGCGCTGTCGGTCAGTTCATCCTCCGCTCTTCCCTTGCTTTTCAGAATTCTCATGCAGTTTCGCAAAATAATCCTGTATCAATTGATGACGAAAACGCCAATGCCCTCCATCTTTTTCCAAAATGCGTGTTTCAGTTGCCAAATTTAAAAATTTAACATACTTTAAGGGAGCTTTTTTCTCAATGGCAAGTGCAATTCTAAGTATGAAATGTTGAATTAGTGGCATTTTCATTAGTAGGAATAAACTCATTGGGAATAATAACGCTAAAAATATTCCATACATATTATAAATTACTATAAAAGCACGCATGCTTATAAATGGAAGTAAAATAAATACCCCGATAATTAAAGTTTTAAAAATATATTATTCCCCAACAATTAGGACATACACCTGCTTCAATCAATTCGTTATTTGTTAAATCTATTTTGCTTGATTTTTTACCAAACAATTTATCTAAAATCCCATATTATTTTATTTTAAATTTATTTAATTCAACCTATTTGAATTTGCGATTTTACGAACTACAAGAAAGCATCGAACACCCCACTTTATTTCTTGCCCATTCAGGTCGCTTCGCAAACCATTTTTCATTTTCTAATTGCTCTTCATAGGGCGATTTTAACAATTGATACAATTCTTCTATAATGCTGTAATCCTTGTCATCTGCGGCATCAATTGCCAGTTGTGCCATGTAATTTCTTAAAACGTATTTTGGATTAACAAGGTTCATTTTTGTTTTGCGATCTTCATCAGATCGATCCTCTTTTTGCAATCTTGTTAAATATTTTTCCAACCAAGCAGTCCATTTTCCCAAAATTTCATCTTTGATTTCTTCTGGTTTGTAAAATGCCTTATTAATTGTGGCAAGAACGTCTTTGGCTTTGTCCTTCTTAGAAATATTTGCCAATAATCTAAAGAAAATTGTCATGTCGGTTTCGCTTAATTGCAAAGTTTTAACTAGGGAATCAATTAGCTCTTGATCTTCTGCATTTACATCCATCAAACCTAATTTAGATTTCATCATCTTTAGGTTCGAATTTTCAAATTCTACTTGAAAATTTTCTAAAATTGATTCCAATGGTTTTGTATCCTCCACCAATAAGTACAGAGCATTTCCCAATTGATATAAATTCCACAAAGCAACAGCTGGTTGATTTCCAAAGCGGTATCTTCTATTTTGACTGTCGGTCGTGTTGGGAGTCCAATCATTTTCAAAACCTTCTAACCATCCATACGGTCCATAATCTATGGTTAATCCGAGAATGGACATATTGTCTGTGTTCATTACACCGTGAACAAAACCCACTCTTTGCCATTCCACAACCATCTTCAAAGTTTGGTCCACAACTGTTTTGAAAAATTCAACATATCCATCTTTTCCACCTGCCTTTATTTCTGGATAAAAATGCTTGATCGTATAATCCGTTAATTTCTGAAGATTTGTTTTATCACTTCTACTCGCAAATATTTGAAAATTTCCAAAGCGTATAAATGAAGGTGCAACTCTACATACAATTGCCCCTTTTTCATAAGCACTGTTTCCATTGTACATAACATCGCGCAACACCTCATCACCAGAAAGACTCAGAGATAATGACCGTGTGGTGGGCACTCCTAAATGGAACATCGCCTCACTGCATAAATGTTCCCTAATGGATGAACGCAGTACGGCTAAACCATCAGCTCCACGAGAATAGGGTGTTTCGCCTGCTCCTTTTAATTGCAATGCCCATCTTTGATCTTTTTCGACTACTTCCATTAGATTGATCGCTCTGCCATCTCCTAATTGTCCCGCCCAATTCCAAAATTGATGTCCGCCATAACACATAGAATAAGGCTCGGTTCCCTCCATTACTTTTGCACCTGTGAAAATCTCAACGAATTCCTTTGAGCTTGTATCTTCCTTAGTCAAGCCTAAATTCTCAGCCATTTCTATTGATACATGGATCAATTCTGGTTTTCTTGGAACCTTTGGGCTGACGTATGAAAAGCAAGCTTCCAAAACCTGTCTTCGAGTACTGTTTTTATTCTTATCGGCTGGTAATTCTTTATTAAATGTATCGTTTATGTTGAGTTGCATCGTTTTTTTTATTTGAAGATAGACAAATATTTTCGCACTCTTGTATTTCATTTCACCACGAAGTAACACAGAGTTTCACAGAGTAAAGATACGCAACAGCGAAGATTCTGACATTAATAAGACTCACTAATAACCGTTAGCTGTAAGGTGTCAAGTTATAAACCAGAGTGTGCCATCTTGTTTGTTTTACATCTACTGCAAATTTAACGTACTTTTTACATTACCAGCAAGAATGACAAAATGTATGATAAATGTGTGTTAAATAACAAGTCATCATCACATCGATTTGTGCATTTTTCTATACTTTTGCGCTGTATTTGAGTGATATGATTAAGCCAAATCTGAGTAGTCGATTATTTATGTATAGCTGCTTATTGGGTGACAAAATCAAGATTATACACTCCTAAAATATCAAACAACAGCATAGAATGACGAAAAGAGTAAGAGGATCAATTGGTAGGGTTGCAAAAGATGTAATCCGTGGATGGGCGACTAAAGATGGCAGCGATTTACCTGTGGAATTGGACTTATTGATAAATAACAAAAAGATTTCGACGGTTGTAGCTGATGAATTCCGTAAGAGATTGGCAAATAATTCGCAAAAAGGCAAGTGTGGTTTTTCCATCAATCTTAAAGGAACTAATCAGTTGCCGAGCATCTGCTCTGTCGAGGTACAAGTGAGTGGTAAGAATGAGCAATTAATAAATAGCCCATATGTCTATAATGAGTTTATGAATAATAGCATTTTGGTGGTGGGATTGGCAAAAAGCGGGACTTCTATTTTAACTTACAAAATTGCAGAAGCAATGGATGACAAAAGGCTATACTTTGAACCAAGAGGGCACGATGGTTTATTAGATCGTCAGTTTCACGAGTCTATAATGCTTAAAAAGGGTGCTACTAATATCGTTACAAAGTCGATTTTTGCACCAGGTAAACACAACGCTTATGATGTAAGACGAGTGGCTAGTTTGTACAACAAAAAAATATGGATCGTTAGAGAACCTAGGGATAATATTAGCAGCTCATTTTTCTATCGTTGGAATAAGGATCATAATAAGCCTGAAGAAGAATTCAAAGTTGCATTGGAAAAAACCAAAAAGAAAGAAAATGACCCTAAAAGTATTTCTTTCAAAGAAATGACCAAAGGGATTTTCCAGATAGAAAAGTATTTAGAATATAATTATGGGCCTTGCTTGAAGCTTATTGAAAGCTTTGGAGTAAATTGGCATGTCTTAAAATATGAGGATTTAATCGAAGGAAAAATTGATGATCTAAATGACTACTTGGGTTTTTCTATTGCAAATAATGCGGAAGTTCCTGTTACTCTGAGTAGAGTTGTAAGAAGTAAAAATTATGGCAATTGGCGTAAATGGTTTCTTCCTGAAGATGTAAAACTGTTAAAACCAGTTTTCGCACCTTATCTAAAGGCACTTGGCTATGATCCTGAGGATTGGAATCTTGAAGAAAATCCTGTTCTCGACCCAAAACAGGGTTCGGAGTATATGAATAGGATTTTCTACAGACTTTGATCTGAGTTATGAGTGATGAGTGATGAATTATGAGTGATGAATTACGAATTATGAATTGTAATTTAACCACGAATTATGAATTGTAATTTAACCACGAATTATGAATTGTAATTTAACCACGAATTATGAATTGTAATTTAACCACGAGGCAAGGCATGCCTTGTCTTCTAAAGCATTAAATAATTGCGGCAATAGCATCAGCAAGTTACACCTAAATTCATAACTCATAACTCATAACTCATAACTCATAATTAACTCGATACATCTTCCTTTACAGTCTCTTTATCAACCACTTCCTTGACTGCTTCTTGTTTTTTAGGCTGCTGCTCTTTCTCACCTTGTTTAAGATATTTATAAATTTCAGACTGTGCATTTACATCTGACTTATGAGAATTTGTTTTTTCGTATTTGTTTTTAAGATTCTTATCCCAAACTCTCGCTTTGGTATTGTCTTTCCATTCAATTGCTAATAAATCTATCAAAGTCTTTTTGATTTGATCATCAAATATTGGGCAAAGCACTTCTATTCTGTAATCAAAATTTCTGGCGAATAAATCTCCTGAGCCTATGTAAACAATAGGGTTGCCGTTATTGTGGAATTGATACATCCGAGCATGCTCCAAATAACGATCTATTAAGCCTTTTGCCTTGATATTTTTGCTAAATTTCTGTTGCGGAACTACACCGCAAGTCGTTCTGACCAATAGTTTTATTTTTACTCCTTCATCGCTTGCTTCATACAGTTTTTTAATCAATTTATCATCGCTTAAATGATTGGACTTAAAAATCAATTCAGCCTTTAAACCAGCCTTCGCATTTTTAATTTCCTTATTGATGAGAAATATCATTTTTTTTCTAAAATTCAATGGAGCGACCATTAAAGTTTCATATTTACTTAATATCAACCTAGAACTAAAGAAGTCAAACAATCGCTTTACCTCGGTAGTAATTTTATTATGAGCGGTCATCAGAATATGATCCGAATAGGTTCTGGAAGTTTTTTCGTTGAAATTACCTGTACTTATGCATGCAATTTTTTCATTCTCGCCATTTCGTCGCTCAATCAAAATCATTTTAGAATGCACTTTCACGCCTCTGACACCAAAAACAACCTGCGCCCCTTCGTCGCGCAATCTGTTCGCTAAGTTGATGTTCGACCTTTCATCGAAACGAGCCAATGGTTCTACTACTGCCAAAACAGTCTTGCCGTTTCTTACTGCATTTATAAGGGCATTTACAACATTAGAATCCTTTGCTACTCTGTAAAAAGTCATGCTGATTTTCGTAACATCAGGATCAATTGCCGCTTCTCGCAACAAATCCAACAAATGAGTAAAGGATTGATAAGGAACCGAAAGCAAAACGTCTTTTCTTTTAATGACCTCTATCAAACTCTTTGCATTCTTTAGCAATGGATGCTCTAAACATTTTCTTTTTTTATAAAGTAAATCGGGACGGCCCAAATCTGGAAAGTCGATAAAGTCTTTGAAGTTGTGATAACGAGAACCTGAAATGATGGTATCGTTTCGCTTCAACTTCATTTTTTTTATCATAAATTTCTTAAAACCATCGGGCATTTGACGATCAAATACCAATCTGGTTGGCTCTCCTTTGTCCCTATTTTTCAATCCTTTTTCAAGGGCATCCAATAGACTTTCGGAAAAATCACTTTGAAGGCTCAATTCTGCCTCACGTGTTACCTTTATCGTATAGGCTTCCGCATAGTTGAAATCGAAAATATGATAGATGTCAGCTAAGTTATGACGAATTACATCATCCAACAAAATGATGTACTTTTTTCCATTCTTTTCAGGTAAAATTAAAAATCTAGATAAAACTTTTGAAGGAATTTTAATGATAGAATACTGCGCCTCTTTCTTGCCTTTTTTGTTTTTCTGAACCAACCGAATGGCAAGATGTATGCTCTTGTCATCTAACCGAGGAAATTTCTTTTTTTCCGCCAAAATGACAGGATAAAGCGTTGGACGGACCTCATCTTGAAAATATTGAACTACAAACTCGCTCTGATCTTTGTCTAGTTCTTTTTCATTTATAATATAAATATTCTCTTTTTCAAGATCTTTCAGAATCTGGTTATAAGCTTCGTCAAAACGGTCTTTTAGCTCATTCACCTTGTTCTGGACGGTATTCAATAAGTGTGTGGGACTCTCTCCTAAAATACGGCTGGTAGTCTCTTCCAAAATAGAGATTCGCTTTAATCCCGCGACACGCACTCGGAAAAACTCATCCTGATTATTGGAATAGATGCCCAAGAATTTCACCCTTTCAATTAATGGTACTGTCTTGTCCTCTGCCTCTTGGAGCACTCTTGCATTAAAAGCAAGCCAACTAAGTTCTCTATGTATTAAATCTGATTTCAATTGCCAAAATTTTGTGCAATTTACGCAAGATTATGCCACGGCATCATTTTTGGATAAACAAAATAATTATTTTCTCCCTCCCCCTCTTTTATATCCGTCCAATGATTCACGTCAAAGGTAATACTAGCGACACAGCAAGTGGGAAATTCATACTTAACAACGCCACTCAGATCCCCCAACACACTAGCCATATCTGGCATATGTCCAAACAAAAATACCGAATTGTATTGGTCTTTGGTAGATTTCACCAATTAAATGATTTCAGATGAGCCTGAAAAATAAATTTCCTCGTGAAGACGGATTATCTCATTTTCATCCAGCAATTCTTTCAATAATATTTCGGCAGTATGACGCGCCCGTTTGGCTGGGCTACAATAAACAATATCAGGGTACAAATCGACCTTTTTGAGATGCTTTCCCATCTCTTTGGCATCATTTTTACCCCGTTTATTTAAAGGACGCTTAATATCGGGCAAAGAAGCATCCTTCCAGCTCGATTTGGCATGCCGCACAAGGGTGACTTTTTTCATAGCTTTGGCTTTGAGTTTATGAAACTTTCACGTATATCAGCTCACAATTTAGTAAAAAATGGGATATATAGTAATAGATCTTTATAATTATTTTTCCATTATTTAATGCGAGAATGCAGGAATGCGAGAATGCAAGAATGTTTTTAATGTATGAATGCTTCAATGTTACAATGCTTTATTGCTTCTATAGGAGAATGATTTCTAGTGCTTCTTTAACCTGTAAAGCCTCCCCTCAAAACATTGCAATCAGTGTTTTCTAATTATTTCAATCATTAGAAACTTTTGCTTTTTATTACAAAGAACATTGCCATTAAAAATTTGTGGCGATAACACCTAGAAATATTGAAGCATTGAAGCATTAATTTTAGGACGGCGAGTATCCTCTTCGATGTAGTAGTGTCCCCGCTGTCCGTTGCAATGCACTTATATGTGCATGCAAAGTAAGAGGCAACCGCAAGGGTTGCCCGTACGCACATATAAATACATTTCCTCTCGCATCGGGCGTAGTTTCGCTAATTTGGGTGCGCTGTCGGTGAGTTCGTCCTCCGCGCTTCCCTTGCTAACATAGTGGAACCTCGCTGAGGTTCTTTTTTACATGTTTTGAATACAATTAACGTAGTTCCTAAAATAAATTTCACAGAGGTTCTTTTACCAATAACATCAAAATAAACCGTAGTATTAAAACATTGTGGCAATAACACACAGAATAAATATTGAAGCATTATAGCATTAAATCATTGAAGCATTATTAAAAAATTGTAGCAATAACACAGAGCAAAATATTGAAGCATTGTAGCATTAAAACATTGAAGCATTATTAAAAAATTGTAGCAATAACACACAGCAAAATATTGAAGCATTGTAGCATTAAAACATTGAAGCATTATTTCATGACAGTGACCTAATTAATTTCATCAATTTGATCTAAAAAAATACCATAATTACTTTCTAGAATCTCAACTACAAGTTTTAAAAGTTGCCCATTTTCTTTTTCTAGGACAATAAACCCTTTATTTTGTGAACCAAAGTCACTTCTTATAAAATCTATAAAAACTGATCCAGGTTCACATCCGTACGCTCCTACACTATTTTTTTCATGAAGTAAAAATTTACCATTTTTCGATTGACATGCATTTATTTCACTTAAACTTTCTTCTTCAAAAATCTTTATTGCTTCATATGTTTCGGAATCCACGAAATTATCCACTTCATCACAACTATATTGTTTGTAACACTCGAATTCTGGCGAACCTAAACCTATTGTATCTTGACAGATGTAATGAATCTTTTCTGTAGTCTTGACATTCCAACTCGAATTTACAACTTCCATTTTAACAGTAAAACTTGCTCCTCCGATACTTCCATAAAACTCTGCCACAATTTCAATATCAAAATTTGAATCTCCATCTATATCTAATTGCTTTTTATTACCAGGATATGTTTCATAACCTACACTATCTTCCAAAATTATAGGATAATCTACATTATCGTTCTTTGAGCAAGAACTTAAAAGTATGAGAATGCCTAAAAATAAATTTATTCTTTTCATAGGATTATTTATTGGGGATATTTCCGATCTTAAATTTATATTCAAAACGGCTATAAAATTCTTTGAGTTGCTTCATTAGTAATTAATTAAAATTTCGCAAGTCTTTTAAATGAAATTTAATTCTCGCATTTATACATTAAAAAAGATTGGGATGCGCGGAGGATGAAATGGCGACGGAGTAGCTAAATATACGAAACTACGCCCGATGTGAGTGGAAATGTTTTTACACGTGCAGACAAAGACTTGTGTGGAATTAAAATCTTGCATCACGTGTAAAAACATTGCAGCGGGCAGCGGGGAGACTACGAAATCGAAGATAATACTCGCCGTCCTTAAAAAGTTGAAGATTGAAAGTTGAAAGTTGAAAGTTATGAATTTCAATCTCTGGCAACATTTAACTGTGAGCAAGGAATAGTCCTACAGCGGACATTAGATTAATCAACGGAAAAGACTTGGGCTGCGATTGAAGATTGGAAACACGGGCTGTGCGTGGTAGTTATTGACAACAATGCGAATTTTACCTGCAATTATAGATTCTGTCAATAATGTCATCACAAATATCAATATTATATAGGCGAAATTAATTTTATCTTTACGCCAAATTGTACATTAAAATTTGTTGCTATATGGAAAATGGTATAAATATGAACGAAGGTAAATGTCCTTTCATGAATGGACCACTAAACAAAAGTGCTGGTGGGGGAATGTCAAACCGTGATTGGTGGCCCAATCAATTGAGGCTGAATATTCTTCGTCAACATTCTTCTTTGTCTAACCCTATGGGTGAGGAATTTAACTATGCAGAGGAGTTTAAGTCGCTCGACTTGCCTGCTGTGAAACAAGATATTTTTGATTTAATGACCACGTCCCAAGATTGGTGGCCTGCTGATTATGGCCATTATGGTCCGTTCTTTATTAGAATGGCTTGGCACAGTGCTGGTACTTATAGAATTGCTGATGGTCGTGGTGGCGGCGATTCTGGAACGCAGCGTTTTGCACCGCTTAACAGTTGGCCTGATAATGCGAATCTTGACAAGGCACGCTTGTTGCTTTGGCCAATTAAACAAAAATATGGTAAGAAAATTTCTTGGTCTGATTTGATGCTTCTTGCTGGAAATTGTGCTCTTGAATCTATGGGTTTTGAAACATTTGGATTTGCTGGTGGACGCGAAGATGTTTGGGAACCTAAAGAGGATGTGTATTGGGGAACTGAAACGGATTGGCTAGGAGATAAACGTTATACGGGCGACCGTGAACTTGAAAATCCACTTGGTGCTGTTCAGATGGGGCTTATTTATGTAAACCCTGAAGGACCAAATGGCAACCCTGATCCGCTTGCATCGGCTAAAGATATTCGTGAAACATTCGGTCGTATGGCGATGAATGATGAAGAGACGGTTGCGCTTATTGCTGGTGGACACACTTTTGGTAAAACGCACGGTGCGGCTAATCCTGACGAATATGTTGGACGTGAGCCTGAAGCTGCTGGTATTGAAGATCAAGGTTTTGGTTGGAAAAATACTTTCGGTAGCGGAAGTGGTGTAAACACAATTACAAGTGGTCTGGAAGGAGCTTGGACTACAACTCCAATAAAATGGAGCCATAACTATTTTGATAATCTATTTGGTTTTGAATGGGAGCTTACAAAAAGTCCAGCAGGTGCTCATCAATGGACACCAAAAGACGGTGCAGGTTTGGGAACAGTACCTGATGCACATGATCCATCAAAGACTCACGCACCAATGATGCTTACAACGGATTTGGCTTTAAGAATGGACCCTATCTATGGACCAATTTCAAAACGTTTCCACGAAAATCCAGATGAGTTTGCAGATGCATTTGCAAGAGCTTGGTTTAAATTGACTCATCGTGATATGGGACCACGTGAGCGTTACCTTGGTCCAGAAGTCCCTTCAGAGGTTCTAATCTGGCAAGATCCTATACCTAAAGTTGAGTGTGCATTAATTAATGATGCTGATATAGCTGATTTAAAAGGTAAAATTCTTGCATCGGGCTTGTCTATTTCTCAATTGGTATCAACGGCTTGGGCTTCAGCTTCAACATTCCGTGGATCGGATAAAAGAGGTGGAGCAAATGGTGCGCGTATTGCTCTTGCACCACAAAACAATTGGGAAGTAAATCATCCTGGACAATTGAGTAAAGTGATTGATGTGTTAAAGGGTATTCAAAAAGATTTCAATAGCGGTAGTCAATCAGTTTCACTTGCTGATTTGATCGTTTTAGGTGGATGTGTAGGTGTTGAGCAGGCAGCTAAAAATGCAGGTCACGATGTAACGGTACCATTTACACCAGGACGTGCGGATGCATTGCAAGAGCAAACAGATGTTGAATCTTTCGCTGCACTTGAGCCAAGAGCGGACGGTTTCCGTAACTATTTAAAAGCTCAATACGGTGTATCAGCAGAGGAGTTACTAGTTGATAGAGCACAATTATTGACATTAACTGCGCCTGAGATGACAGTTTTGGTTGGTGGTCTGCGTGTTCTGAATACAAATTTTGGACATTCTCTTCATGGTGTATTTACCAACCGACCAGAAACGCTTAACAATGACTTTTTTGTTAATTTACTTGATTTAGGCACTACGTGGAAAGCAGCTTCGGATGCTCAAGATGTGTTTGAAGGTAGAGATCGTGCAACGGGTGAAGTTAAATGGACAGGAACAAGAGTTGATCTTATCTTCGGTTCAAATTCAGAACTTCGTGCATTGGCAGAGGTTTATGGATGTATGGATTCTCAAGAGTTGTTTGTAAAAGATTTTGTAGCGGCTTGGAATAAGGTTATGAACCTTGATCGTTTTGACCTTAAATCTGCTGTTGCATAGAATATTTTAGGCTCATGGAGGAATTTAGTGGAAATGCTTTTAGCTATTGGCTTTTAGCTTTTGGCACTTGGCTTTTGACCAAAAGCCAACAGCTAACAGCTAACAATAGCCAAAGACCAACAACCTTTCCACTAAATCCTTTCATGAGCCACATTTTATCTTAGTTTTAAGAGACAGAGTATTAACAACTGTCTCTAAATATCAATACAGTATTTTTTTAAAAGGTGGCTAGAAAACTAGCCACCTTTTTTTATTTGCTCAAATCCGATAAAAAACCATAAATCATTTGTACCTTGAGCATTTAGGAACGAAAAAATAATAACTTTACATTTTTGACTTTGATATTTAACGATCTTTTTCGTCAAAAATACTCGCCTTAGCCTGCTAGGACTGCGTTTTTTTCCGAATGTCGGACCACTTAAATATCGTCAAATCTCTTTGTCAAAAGATTGTAAACTTATTATTTCATCGTTCCTTAACTTCCAATCGAGATCCTCTCACTCATTCTAGCCAACATAAATAATTTACGTCTTTTTGTTTACATTAAATCTATTGCTAATATAATGAAAAACATTCTCCTATTTTTACTCTGTCTCTTTGTAGGCAGTGCATCCCTATTTGCTCAACGCAATTGTTCTACGATGGATGTTCTAGCGCGAAATATTCTCAAGCATCCTGATATTCCTGCCCGTATGGAGGCAGTTGAAGAGCATACTAAGAAATATTTGGAGTCAACAAATGCACGTAAAGCCAATGAAGTCATTACCATTCCTGTTGTTGTCCATATTGTTTACAACGATTCAACTGAGAATATAAGTGATGCACAAATTTTGACTCAGATTGAGGTTTTGAATGAAGATTTCCGTCTAACCAACACTGATGCTGATGACGTTTGGTCGCAAGCTGCTGATGTTGAAATTGAATTTTGCTTGGCATCTTTTGATCCTGATGGCAATCCGACCAATGCAATTACACGGACTACTACTTCATTATCGACATTTGATTTATATGATACTATGAAATTCAATTCTACTGGTGGAAAAGATGCTTGGCCTACCGGTGATTATTTGAATATTTGGGTCTGTAAATTAGATAATTTATTGGGCTATGCCCAATTTCCAAATGGTGGGCGTCCTGAAACAGATGGTGTTGTAATTGATTACAGAGCTATGGGAAAAATGGGAACAGCAGCAGCTCCTTTCGACTTGGGGCGTACCGCAACTCACGAAGTTGGGCACTGGTTGAACCTTTTCCATATTTGGGGTGACGGTGGATGTGATATTGATGACAAAGTTGCTGATACACCATTATCAGATGCTGAAAACCTAGGTTGTGCAATAGGTCATGTTTCTTGTGGCACTGTTGATATGGTTCAAAACTATATGGATTATTCTGATGATTTGTGTATGAATTTATTTACACAAGGTCAAAAAAATAGAATGCGCTCAATGTTTGACCCTGGTGCTCCTAGATCAAGTCTTTTATACTCAACTGCTTGCGGGGGAGGAATTATAGCAACATGTTCAGACGGAGTTCTAAACCAAGGCGAAACTGGAATTGACTGTGGTGGTCCTTGTACTGCTTGTCCCTCTGAATGCAATGATATAGAAGTAAATATTAGCATTGTATTCGATACTTATCCTCAAGAAATAAGGTGGCAAATCACCAATAGTGATGGTACCTATTTTGCGTTAAGTGATTCGTACTCTGATCAACCTCCTAGCAGTATTTTGAACAATACTGTTTGTCTTCCAGCTGGATGTTACGATTTTACCCTCTTTGATTCTTATGGCGATGGTCTTTGTTGTAATGAAGGTTCTGGTAGCTATTCAGTTACTAGTGATGGAATCTTGCTTGCTTCTGGAGATTCTTTTACATCTTCAGAAACCACAAATTTCTGTTTAGTCGGAGCTACTCCAACTTGTTTTGATGGCATACACAATCAAGATGAAACTGGCGTTGATTGTGGTGGTGTTTGTACTACTCCTTGCGGTCCAGAAGAAATAGCTCTTTCTCTAAAAGTACTTTTACAAGGACCAGCAGAAAAAGTGGGTGATTTATGGAAAATGAAGGACGACTTGCGGAGTCAAAATCTCATTCCCACTACCGAACCATATACACAATTGCAAGGATTTAATCACATAGAAAGTGGCGGAGAAACTGTTAAAAATACTGCTTTAAATTCTACAGGCGATGAAGCAATAATTGATTGGGTTTTTATCGAATTAAGAGAAAGTACAAATTTCAACGTGATAGCTACAAAGGCTGCTTTGCTAAAAAGAGACGGTAAAATTATTTCTGAAGATGGAACAACTTTGCCTACTTTTCTGGTTGAAGATGGCTCTTATTATGTATCTATCCGTCATAGAAATCATTTAGGTGTAATGACACAAGATCCTATTATATTTAGTAGTGGTAATATTTCGGAATTTGATTTCACATCAATTTCTCAGCAAACTTACGGCACAAATGCAAGGATAGATATTGGTGGAAGCATGGCTATGTGGGCTGGCAATGCTGATGGAGGAAATTATGTTGTTTTTCAAGGAGGCAACAATGATGTAAATACCATTATCTTTGAAGTTTTATCTGCAAGTGACAATGTCAGTAATTCCTCAAATTACGTTTACACAAATTACAATATAGGAGATATTAATTTAAATGGAGATTCAGTTTATCAAGGAAATGATACCGATACAAACATAATCTTTTTTAATATCTTGAGTCATCCAGCAAATACCAATAGTTCTCTGAATTTTATTATACAGGAACAATTGCCTTGATGAGTTATGAATTATGAGTTATGAGTTAAGAGTTATGAGTTATGAGTTATGAGTTATGAGTTTAGTTATGCCCAATATTACTTGACAAAGATTGAGTTTATATAAACTCATTTTAATCAGTAAATTTGGATATGAAAAATCAAAAGACTTTCAATACACAAAGTAACGTAAAACCT
>Ga0114957_1002987_pt1 | contig 15622 bp, 12 predicted proteins | sample BantaG_FD_87175 | JGI IMG/M metagenome (GOLD analysis project Ga0114957, IMG submission 87175) | Marine algal microbial communities from Bantry Bay, Ireland - BantryBay_4 metaG | ecosystem: Host-associated > Algae > Red algae > Unclassified | place: Bantry Bay, Ireland | collected 2014-11-21 | reverse complement strand
ATCTTTCGGACTTACGCTAAACCAACCGTATCCCGCCTGCCATTTAAACACCCCTTTAGTCAGGCCTTCTTGATTGATCCACTATCATAGTTCAACCCTTCCGGCGTACTTTCAGCACGCAACGGATTGCACATTCCAGACCCCAGGCTGAAGCCTGGGGCTTTTAAGTTCGATGCTTTCAGCATCTTATTCGGATTTCGAATTCCAAGGACTCTGAGATCTAATACGGCACCCCTCCTTGGCCCGCGGCGCATCACAACTACTTTGGAATGATGAGACCGACCAGAGTGGCGTGGAATTTAATCCGCGTTTGTCGCAACGGGATTTATCCCGTTCGCCCCGGAGGCGAATCTGGGGTTTGAGGTTAGGCTTTTCACTAAAAAGGTCGCTTCAAACGGAACCATCCCACTGTCGGCGGTTGGAAACCGCCGCTCCTTGGCCTGCGGCGCATCTCGACTACTTTGGAATGACGGACCTTCTTCACACCGCCTCAGGAGGCAATGGCACAAACACACCCTTGGAGGGGCATGGTACGATCAAAAACACCTCCGATCTCCCCCTTATCTTTTGCAAATTTCCGCTTGGGTGAGCAGCCCAAACCACGTATTTTCCCCGAGTGATTTTATTTCAATTTAGCGGACGTTTCGAAAAAAGGTTAAAACTCAAGAATTGGGCCGAACTTGATTCTGAAGGGGTGAACCCGGCCTTGGTCTGGCGAATCGACGACCTGGAAGTCGGCGACTCAACCAACAACATTGTTTGCGTAAATGAACGCTCCCTCTTCAGCTTCGTCCTGGTAGATGTCACCCCCTTTACCGAAGCAGAAATCCTCCAGCAAGTGATCAATCGGCTGGCCTCGATCCTCGGGGCGCATCATTTCACTCCTGAGGTGGTGAAGCAGACCAAGAATGGAACCTTGTACAAAACCAAGATGAAAAGCCGAAGCTTTGTTGGCTGTGTCAATAAGCTGAAGAAGGATTACAAACAAAGTTTAGAGCGAGGCGACCACCCGATGGTTGCCGAGAACGTCGCTCGCGATGGCTTCTTCTCGAAGTATCTCGTTGGCTCTGGAATGCCAGGCATTGCCTTCATGCTCATGGCTCAAGAAGACCGTGGGACCTGGGACGTTTGACCAAATAGAAAACGGCCATGTTGCAAACCTTTGCAAAACATGGCCGTTACAACGGGAGTTAAAAAACTCCCGGTTTCATTCCTGATGTCCAGCGGTCAACGTTCGATCATAGAATGTTCCCGAAAGGGAATATACGGTTAAGGGGTAACGCCGATGTGATCGAGGAACTCATAGGTCAATGATCCTTGAGCCAAGTTGTGATCGGTTTGATATTTTTTTACTGCGGTCATGGTCTCGCGATTGAGTGCACCATTTACCTTGCCTGAATCATATCCAGCGTCGACCAAGGCCTTTTGCAAACGGCTGATGGTGTCACCATTGATGTTTGTGCGGCACAATACGCGCTTCCAAACCATTTGGCTTGGCGCGGTCATGACCCGCTGCTCAACCGTTTCGTATTTCGCTTTAACCGGAACCATCTTTTTGCTCGGCGCGCGAACCACTTCAACCACTTTCATGGTGGTGTATTCTGCAGGCTCAACGATTTCTTTTACTGAAGCAGGTTTGACCAAGACCGTCTCGTCGTAGCTTTTGTATTCCGCTTTGACTTTCTCTTCTTTGGTCGATTCCGCCTTCACCAAAACACGTTTGGAAAGGGTGCGGTATTCCGCAGGCTGCTTCACAAGACACATGATGTCGCCTTCCATGTTGTTCACATCGGTTAGAGGATCCGCGCCACGCTTCCAAACAAACTGCTCGGGCTTCACGAGAATCTTTTCTTCAACCGTTTTATATTCGGCAGGCACTTGGACTAAGCGTGTTTGCTCTGGACGAACCAACACTTTACGTTTTTCCGTTTTGAATTCTGCAGCAACAAGCTCATAACGTTTACGCTCAGGTTTCACCAATAATTTTTTATCAACTTCACGGGTTTCACCCGCTTCGATTTCTACCCGCTCAGTGGCTGGAGAAACCAACACTTGCTTGGTGACAACATCAAATTTTGCCGGTGCTTTTACACGAACATAGCATTCGCCTGGACGAGGATTTGGCGGTACATCACCCAAATCCGAAATGACGCGCTCAGCCGCATTTGGAGGAAGGAGATTGGCAGGTACAGCGGATTTCTTTTCTTCCGCCTGAGCAGAGAAAATCGATGTTGCGGTGTACGCAGCGAAGGTAAGGGCAAGCAGGGCCGGTGATTTTGTGAGAGTAGGCTTCATAAGGTTAACAACTCGTTTCTTCATTTATTCTAAAAATACCGGAGGAAATCTTCCTCCATTGAATTAGACTGAGAAGAGGGCAAAAAAGAAACAACAGATTTAAAAGAGAAATGAGATTTCTCGTAAACAGGGCATTTTTAGAGAAAAGCCGCCCTCAAGAGGCCAAGAGGAGCGCCGAAGGCCAAGGAGCGGCGGTTTCCAACCGCCGGAAAACGGGATTCATCCCGTTAAATAATCGAGCTACCTAGCCCAAGCCAAGCGTCAAAAAAGCCACCATCAAGAGGGCGGCTTTCGTCAGTTCAATTCCCCATCGTCATCTCTAAGCAAAGACGCGAGTCAGGGGAAACGTAACCGTGACTTAGTAGCGATAATGCTCAGGCTTGTAAGGGCCTTCAACCGGTACATTGAGGTATTTCGCTTGTTTGCGCGAAAGAACTTCGAGCTGCACCCCGAGTTTGTCGAGGTGCAAACGTGCCACTTCTTCGTCCAAGTGTTTTGGAATGAGATGAACCCCAACCGGGTATTTCCCTGGGTTGTTGTAGATCTCCATCTGCGCCACAACTTGGTTGGTGAAGCTGTTCGACATCACGAAGCTTGGGTGCCCAGTCGCACAACCGAGATTCATGAGACGGCCACGCGCCAACATCAAAATGCTTTTGCCATTCGGGAAGGTGATTTTGTGCAACGGTCCACCAGGAACGTCGTCGCCCTTGATTTCATCCCACTTGTACTTTTCAACTTTCTCGATTTGAATCTCGTTATCGAAGTGACCAATGTTCGAAACAATCGCGCCATCTTTCATGCGTTTCATATGACGTTCGGTAATGACATCCATGCAACCTGTGGTGGTGACAAAAATATCACCTAAGGTGCTCGCCTCTTCCATGTTGGTTACTTGGTACCCGTCCATGGCAGCTTGCAACGCGCAAATCGGATCGACTTCAGTTACGATAACCCGAGCACCCTGCCCACGCATCGCTTCCGCACATCCTTTGCCCACATCACCGTAACCAGCAACGACAGCAACCTTACCACCGATTAGAACATCAGTTGCACGGCAGATCGCATCGGTAACCGAGTGACGGCAACCGTACTTGTTGTCGAACTTGGACTTGGTGACCGCATCGTTTACATTGATCGAAGGAACCAAGAGCTCACCACGTTCATGCATCTCAACCAAACGGTGTACACCTGTGGTGGTTTCTTCCGTTATCCCCAAAAGGTCTTTGGACATTTTGGTGAAACGTTTTGGATCTTTTTTCAGCGCCTTTTTGATCTGCTCGTTTAAGATTTTTTCTTCTTCGGTTCCGGCTTTTTCGAGCACGGATGGATCCGTCTCAGCTTTCAAGCCACGGTGAACGAACAACGTCGCATCGCCACCATCATCGAGAATCATATTGGGTCCAGCGCCATCGCCCCAGTCCAAAATCTTGTCGGTGAATTCCCAGTATTCCTTAAGCGTTTCGCCTTTGTAGGCGTAAACTGGAATCCCTTGCGCCGCGATAACCGCTGCCGCTTGGTCTTGAGTCGAGTAAATATTGCAGCTTGCCCAACGGACTTTTGCTCCGAGGTCGATCAAGGTCTCGATCAACGCTGCGGTTTGCAAGGTCATGTGCAAAGATCCAGTGATCCGTGCGCCTTTGAGCGGCTTGGTTTTGCCGTAGCGTGCGCGGAGCGACAAGAGACCCGGCATTTCTTCAAATGCAAGATCGAGTTCTTTACGTCCGGTAGCGGCCAAAGAAATGTCTTTCACCACGTAATCGGTGAACTTCTTTTTCTTCTTTGCTGCAGGCTTTTTTTTCTTCGTGGTCGTTTTTGCGGCCATGATGTTCCTTTCGGTTAATTTTATTTGTTTTTCTTAAATCCAACGCAAAATAAGATCGGTAAATCTGGCGTCGAACCGTCTAACGATTCGAGCGATTCTACGTCGATCCCAGCTGCGGAAATCCATTGTTCGAGGTCACGGGGAGTAAACCCGAGCCACTGGTCAGCCCATTGTTCGCGAGCCCACTCATGCTGGTGCTCAACCAAGTCAAGGACGACCAACTGACCGCCCGGCACCAACACACGGGAGGCCTCCGTGATCGCGACGTCCGGCCGCGCCGCATGATGCAACGACTGACTCAAAAATACCGCGTCCATCGACGCATCGGCTAGGGGCAAACTTTCCAAGTCGCCTTCCACCAATTCAATCCGGTCCGCCACGCCCTTCGCTTCGGCCTTCGCTTTCACATAGGTCAGCATGCTCGCAGAATGATCCACCACCGTCACCTTGGTAGCAAAGCGCGCGAGCAAGAGCGTGAGCATCCCCTCGCCTGCCCCAAGGTCCGCCACCTGCTTGCCACGAAACCCAGACGCCAAGGCCGCGGTCAACACCGGCCACCCACCACCGGGTTCGGTCAAGGCATTGTACTCACCGGCAATTTGATCAAAAAACTCGCGGCTACGTTTACGACGCTCTTCCAAGGCTTTGCGAACTGCCAAACGATCCGACTCCGCACTGGGAAAATCCGCCAGACGACTGCTGAGAAAATCAGAAAATTCGCCTTGCTGAAACGCCGGGCCAAGCCGATAAAAAACCGATGTCCCATCGCGCCGCGTTTCCACTAATCCTGCTTCGCGCAAGGGCTTTAGATGCCGGCTCACCGTCGACTGGGGACGGCTGATTACATGCACCAATTCATCAACGGACAATTCGGATACAGATAAGCATCCGAGGATTCGGAGCCGAACCTCGTCCGCGAGTGCCTTAAAAAGGCCTAGAATCGGACTATCCATCTTATATATCTGCTTTTTCGGATAAGTGAATACATACAGAAACCACTAATGCAAAGGGCAAATTCGTGATTTTAGAGTGAGAGTCTCCGTGCTATGCACTCCGACATGAACATGAACCTCTTTCTTATCCTCAGCATTTCGCTCGCCAGCCTATTTGGTAGCGGCTGTTCATCCCTAAAAAAGAAGCCCAAACCACTGCCTCCCGAGAAGCGGTTGGAAATTCTTTCGAAGGCATATGACGAAGCGAAAGAGCACGAATTTTATCTTCATAAGGAGATAAAACGCATCGAACAGGCAGAAATCGACTTGGACGCACGACAGAAAGTAGAAATCAACCGAGCCCTCTCGCGCATGCGCCCCGAAGTAAAATCAGGCGAAGTCGCCCCTCCCCCACAGACCTGGACTGGAGATAGCCAGTACCGAGACCTCAAGGGCATTCTGGAAACACGGCACAGCGAATTCACCGCAAAATTAAATAAGACGCAGAACGTGCGAAAAAAGCTCGGCGAAGAACTCGAAGAGTCGCTTTACAAACACAAACTCGGACTTGAGTTTTAGAACCGGTCGAAACCGAAAATACACACCGCGAATCGAACCGTGGGCCACGCTTTTTCAAATGGGAAAAGGCAGATCTAAAACCAATGGCGCCAAGGTAAGCGAAGGTCGCTCCCTTGCCATTCCCATTCCGGTGTGGGAATCCGCTCTATTTTAAGTATGGAAAAGATAACGCGGAACACCCATGGCACACTAAGGTAAGCGAAGGTCGCCACTTTACAACACCCACTCCGGTGTGAGAATCCGCCCCAACGGGGCGAGATATGGTAGACAAGCCCGTGTGCAAGGCCGCGAAGCGGTCGCAGCGCTGGGTTGCAATGCAGGCGAGAGAGGCAACGAGGAAAAAGCCATGTCTTTGAAGAGAAATCGGAACGAGGCGCAGCACCGCGCACGTGGACCAGCCCTTACGACTCCCAGTCAGACCTTCCAATTTCACTATGCATAACCCAGATTTACTCCGCCTCTAATCTATGCGCGGTCGCTTCCTAATAGCGGGAAGCTCATTTATACTCCTTGAGCCCCTTCGTATTTTTGGAGAATAGCTGACAGTTCTTCATTCGAGTTTAAATAGACATTGAGATGATTCTCCTGGGCCTCTAGTAGCGCCCTGAAAGAAGGTAGGTTTTTATTGCGAAAATCGCCACGAAATTCATAAGCGATCCGGCAAGCCAGCAGGTTAAGAAGGCGATGGGCTGTCTCTTTGGAAACTGAACAATGGAGCGAAACGAAGTCTGATATCCCCACCTTTCTTTGGTCACAAAAAATGTTAACGACTTCAAAACTTGCAGCCTCGTCAAGTCGAGGGATCTCAAAATTTTCTGGGGAAATTAAATTTAAGATTTTGTGATAACATGATTCCTCAGCGTCTTCACTTTCCTGGCAGCGCCTGACTAAACAGGATACTAAAATCGAGACCAACAAGCAGGCGGATTTAAATAGCGCTTCATTATTTTCGAAGATAGTTTCCGGAAGGAGATCCTTGATATCAGGGCCACTCTTCAATGTTGACACTATGATTAGATTAATAATATTTCTAGGCTTTTGACGGGTGCGTATGCGTTGTTCATCTAGAAAAAATGAATCGATGAATGCTGAAAACGAGGCGGATACGATTTCTTTTCTTCCCGATTCCTCATCGAAAACGATTACGCTTCCTATCGGACCAATTAACCCACCGAAGTCTAGAAAGTATTTCTGATTAGGGTTATCCGCGTCACGTGCAAATTCCAATAAACCCTTTGCTACCTCGGGTCCTCTATTTCCAATACTTAAAACTCCTCGATTGATTTCCTCTTCCCGGATAAATGAGTAGAAAATAATTTTGGCTGTGCTCTCGCCAAAACCCGGCGGGATAGGTGCTTCCATTGCGCGGTAGACTATTGGCTTGCGGAAACCTGACCAATCAGCAGGACCGGGGGAGACGTAGCCTATCATCAAACCGCCATTTGCGTATGCTAATAAATCCACGTATTCAGACGGCGGATTTTCCAAGCCGTGTTTCGAAAAAAACTCCAGGACTTCGTCAATATAATTGTGTAACTGAGCTTTGCAGGAATGGAAAAGAAAAGGCTTCCCATTCATGAAGCAGAGCCGAATCTCTTTTTTTTCATCAAATCCGAATTGATAACGTCTTTCCATATATTTAATCTCTCCTGTTGAGGAAGTCCATAAGAGTGTTTTATAAAATCAAACGGATACTCAAAGTAAGTGCCTTTGATTATTTCAACGTTTCACAAATGCCCTTGGGACTAGCTTGCGCGTTAGGGAATAAATTCTGTATATTTTTGTAAAGAGAGTCGGATCCGCTAAAACATTTCCGGCATGCCTTTATTAATGAAGCACAGGAATTACTCCGTCCCCAAATCATTTCTTTATAACACCCACTCGGGTGTGAGAATCCGATCCCAAAGTGGGTGGGATATGGTAGGCCGCGAAGCGGTCGCAGCGCCGGGTCGCAATGCAGGCGAAAGAACCAACGAACAGCGAAGCGCGCGGTCGGCATCAAGAACGATCAGCCCATACATTGACAATATCACGTGTATAGGTGACATCTGGATCAACTTCACATACGTATAACATACCATTGTCTTGCAGTATGTCCGCCTCTATTAACGTGCGAATAATGACATCTGTTTTATCAGGATACGGCAGAGGTTCGTTGACTCTCTCTGATGCGAAGGGCCATTCATTATAAGCGTCGGAGACGAACTGAATTTGATCGCCCTGGTTATTTAAAAGATACCAAGTAACAATAGCGGACTGCACCGCATTCCCAGCGAGTTCTCTCATTTTACTTCCGTTTAGATGTGCGAACGATATTGACTCTTTTTTCGTTTGATTAACGAGGGTATATTCTACGCCCATAATTTCACCTTAAGTTCTTAATATTTCAGCCTTAGATACTACTGGAAGATACCTTGGTCAACGGATTGATTTACCTCTGTCAAAACCAGAAAAGGAACAGAGTAAATCCTGCGTCTAAGTTAAGCGAAGGTCGCCACTTTACAACACCCATTCCGGTGTGGGAATCCGCCCCAACGGGGCGGACCTACTCCAAGATCGACATCGTAAAGCGGTGGCCAACGTCTTCTACCTGAGTGTCAAAGCGTCTCCCAAAATCATTTGCCGCAACCTACAAGAGCCCAGCCCGCGCGACGTACAGCGCTAGAGCTTGAATGCTAATCATTGGGTTCACTCCACTCGCGCTCGGGAACAACGATCCGTCCGCGACATAGACACCCCGCATACCGCGCACCGCTCCGGTAGGCGTAACTACATGCGCGGTGCGATCTCCGCCCATGCGACAGCTTCCCATTTGATGCGCGCTAAACACGGTCAAATCATTGCTCCGCCAAGCCAAATCAGGATCGACTTCCCACGCCGTTCCCTTTTCACCATCCTGCACACCGTCTTGCACACCATCCTGAGACGCAAAAACGCGCGCCGCTTGTTGATGCATCAGCTGACCCGAGGTCGCGCCGGCGGCTTGGTGCATGCGTAACGCAGTCGCCAGTCCGCTCTGCATTTCCGCCAGATCCGCGCCTTGCAAATGATAATCAATCTTTATCCCGCTGCGGCTAGCGCGCACACTTCCGGGACACTGATCTCGAACCAAGCAAATGATTCCCGCCGTATTCCGCGCGTGCAACATAGCTCGCTTATGCGCTTCGCCGGAGCGCCAAATTTGCGCCAAGGCCATCAAGCCGGAATGCAACGGCGCGGTCTCAAATCGAACTCGCCCCTGCTCCGCCATCGCGGACATCATCGGCCCCAACCAAGGATCGACCGTTTCCGGATACACCCCCGAAACCGCAGAAGTCGGATGCATGTGTAAGTGCCGTCCCAACTGAGGATGGGAGAGACCGCTTCGCTCCAACAACACCGGCGTCCGCAATGCGCCAAGCGCCAAGACCACCTGTTTTGCTTTTAAGGTTAGGCCGCTTTTGGTTTGCGCGCCCGTCACCTCGCCTCCCTTGATCGTAAGCTGGGTCACCTCACAATTCGGTAAAATTCGTGCGCCACTCCCCTCCCCCTCATAAGCGACCGCATCCTGCAACCAGGTGCGCGGCGTGCTGCGCTTATCTCCGTAGGCATCTCCTAAGGCACCGTAACCGCTGCGAGTCCACGCCGCCTCATCTTCAACCCCAACATTGCGCGGAATCCAGGCCGGTTTGATCCCAACTCCTTCCGCTCCCTGCCAAAGATGTTGATTCTGCGGGTTATGCCGCAGGGTCTCGGAATGAACCCCAAGCCTCGCTTCAACTTCGCCGAAAAATCCCTGATACGCGGCATCGGTAAAGTGCGGATTTCCCTCCCCAGCCCACTCGGCCAAAATCTCCTCCGGGGTACGCAAGCAGGCCGACCAATTAATCGTTGTCCCGCCACCAATACAACTTCCGGCAAACACCGTCATCGAGCGTTCGCGATTGGTTAAGGCCCCATGCATGTCGTACAAGCGGTCTACCATCTCGACCTCCTGTTGATTCAATTCCGCTTCGGAAAGGTAGGGCCCTTTATCCACCAGTAAAACATCTCGCCCCGCCTTCGCAAGCTCGGCTGCGACCACGCTTCCACCGGCGCCTGAACCGATGACGATCACATCTGCACTGAGGGTTTCGGAAGCAGCCGCCTTGATCACAGGTAAAGCGGGAAGTGACTCAGATTGAGACGAACTGGGCGAGCGGGCCGGATGATCTGGCCGAGGGCCAGGGTAGCCAATGGCCCGCCAGACGACATCGGGTTCCGAGCCTGCTTTATCATCACCGCCGCCAGCATCTCCATGCCCGTAATAAATCGAACAAATCAGTTTTTTCAGCGAGCTAAATCCGGCTCGAAGGTTCCCCAATCGGGAGACAGACCACGCTTGTAGTACCGCCTCGCGTTGCGACGGGTCCAGCTCAGTAAACGATTTCAGCGGACCGTTCCAGGTCAAGCCAAGCATCCGCTTGCTCATCAAGGTGAGAAGCATTTTGAATTCGAGTTGATAGTCAAAAGGCAACTTAGCAAAAAGCGCTTCGACGAGAGGAGGCACCCCACGCGCTTCCGCAGAGAGGTCTAAAAATCGCACCACCGCTTCGCTGTCGCGATCCCCTTCGCCCTGAATCGACGGGATGAACGCGTTGCATAAAGCAACGAGAACCTCTTTCTGGCGTGGGTTAAGTTGCGACGCCATCTACACCTTAAGCGGAGGTTGAGCTGCCTTCATCCGCCCGCAGCTCGCGCTTCAAAATCTTGCCTGTGGCATTCATCGGCAAGCGATCACGGAAGGAAACCAACCGAGGATACTTGTAGGCGGCGAGCTCTTGCTTGCCCCACGCGACCAACTCGTCTTCGCTGAGTTCCGCATCGGGCTTTAACACCACCACCGCTTTAATCTCTTCGCCATGCGAATCATGTGGCACTCCGATCACTGCGACCATCGACACCGAGGGATGCGACATCAAGGTCTCTTCGACTTCCCGAGGATAAACGTTAAAGCCGCCACGAATAATCATATCCTTGGTGCGATCGACGATGTAAAAATAGCCGTCTTCATCTTGCCGGCCCACATCACCGGTATGAAACCAATCACCGCGCAACGCCTCCGCATTTGCTTCTGGCCGCTTGTAATATCCCTTCATGACATTGTAGCCACGAATCACCACTTCACCAGTTTCACCGACCGGAACATCCGCCCCGGCATCATCAACGATCCGCATTTCGACCCTAGGCAACGGAATCCCAATCGAACCCGGTTTACGCTCGATATCGAGTTGGTTAAAACAAGCCACCGGAGCCGTTTCCGACAAGCCGTAGCCTTCCAAAATCGGTGCGCCATACTTTTCTTCAAAGCCACGCAACACCTCCAAGGGCAAGGCTGCCCCACCAGAAATATTCACTCGCAAGCGAGAGGCAATGGCGGCTGCATCAAATTTTTCGGCATCTGGATAACTCAACAAACCCCAGTACATCGTCGGCACCCCGGCGAAGACGGTGACCTTCTCCTTCTGCATCAACCCAAGCACATGCTCTGGACTAAATCGCGGCAGCAAAACCTGGGTAACCCCCGCCGCCATCCCCGCATTCATCAGCACTGTCTGGCCAAAGGAATGAAACAGCGGAAGCACGATCAGACTCACGTCATCCGGGCTGTAAGAAAGGACGCGCGACACTTCTTCGGCGTTTTGAAACATATTAAAATGGGTGAGCTCAGCTCCCTTGGCCACCCCCGTGGTGCCTGAGGTGTAGAGGATCACCGCGGTATCATCCGGCATGGTTTGCACCGTATCAAACACCGGCGATTGACCATGCATCATCTGCCCAAGAGTCGACGCCCCTTCGACCGGTGACGCGCCCGCCGGATCCGCGGTGATGGCAATAAAATGCTCACAGGCCTCAACCTCGGAAAATCCAGCGAAGCCTTCCACCGCCATCGGCAGCTCCGGGCTCCCTTCAAAACAGAGGTAGGCTTTGGCATCCGAATCCTCGAGATGGTAGGCAATTTCACGGCGCTTAAACAACACATTCAAGGGAACCACCGTGGCGCCAGCTTTCAAAATCCCATAATAGGCGATGGGGAAAAACGGCAGGTTCGGGCAGCTCAGCGCCACCTTATCCCCACGGCCAATGCCCAAGGCTTGCAACCCAGCCGCCACTTGGTTGGCCGCCCCATTCAGCTGCGCCCAGCTCAAACGGGTTTCCATGAACACCACCGCATCCTGTGCCGGCTGAAGACGAGCGGTTTGTTCGAGAAAGATGGCTAGGTTCAACATGGCGCGAGCCTAGCGCACTCCCATAGCAATGACAAACCTCTGCCACTCAATGGCAGACTTTTTTCATGCCTCTGCCACTCAATGGCAGGCTTTTTTCATGCCTCTGCCACTCAATGGCAAATCCGGTAAAGCCCGACACCGCCCTTCCGCAGCGCGAATAAAGTGGCGAGGCGTCCCGCCTCGGTGCAATGGGCACGCCCATTGCTAAAAATTTCCGGCGGTTGGAAACCGCCGCTCCTTGGGCTACGCCATTTTATTTGAGTTGTTAAACCTGAGTCGTCGAATGGTAGGAAAAACGGTAAACAAGATCCCGCATCAAAGGAACTCCAGCGTTTAAACTTACACCCGACACCGCCCTTCCGCCCCGCGAATAAAGTGGCAGAGGCGTCCCGCCTCTTGCAATGGGCACGCCCATTGCTGAAAATTTCCGGCGGTTGGAAACCGCCGCTCCTTGGGCTGCGCCATTTTATTTGAGTTGTTAAACCTGAGTCGTCGAATGGTAGGAAGAACCGTAAACAAGATTCCGCATCAAAGGAACTCCAGCGTTTAAACTTACACCCGACACCGCCCTTCCGCAGCGCGAATAAAGTGGCGAGGCGTCCCGCCTCTGTGCAATGGGCACGCCCATTGCTGAAAATTTCCGGCGGTTGGAAACCGCCGCTCCTTGGGCTGTGCCATTTTATTTGAGTTGTTAAACCTGAGTCGTCGAATGGTAGGAAGAACCGTAAACAAGATCCCGCATCAAAGGAACTCCAGCGTTTAAACTTACACCCGACACCGCCCTTCCGCAGCGCGAATAAAGTGGCGAGGCGTCCCGCCTCTGTGCAATGGGCACGCCCATTGCTAAAAATTTCCGGCGGTTGGAAACCGCCGCTCCTTGGGCTGCGCCATTTTATTTGAGTTGTTACACCTGAGTCGTCGAATGGTAGGAAGAACGGTAATCAAGATCCCGCATCAAAGGAACTCCAGCGTTTAAACTTACACCCGACACCGCCCTTCCGTAGCGCGAATAAAGTGGCAGAGGCGTCCCGCCTCTGTGCAATGGGCACGCCCATTGCTAAAAATTTCCGGCGGTTGGAAACCGCCGCTCCTTGGGCTGCGCCATTTTGTTTGAGTTGTTACACCGGAGTCGTTGCGGCTTGGCCGCCCAGTCGCGCTTGATGCAGGTGCGTCATGGCGATGGCAAGCGCGTCGGCCGCATCCTCGGGCGGAATTTCATCCAGCTTAAGCATCATCTTCACCATCTTGCCGACCTGGTCTTTACCGGCAGCCCCCTGCCCCGTAATCGCTTTTTTCACCGAGCGAGCCGCGTATTCATAGACCGGGACATCCTGCATCGCGCAGGCGGCAATGGCGGCACCGCGAGCCTGCCCCAACGCGAGGGCGACCTTGACGTTCTTGCAATAAAAAATGCCTTCGATGGCAATCTCGGATGGCTGATGCGCCTCAATCACTCGGGTGACTTCGGTGAAAATATGATGCAAGCATTTGGAATAGCTCCAGCTCGCGGGATTTTTTATGATCCCGTATTCGAGCACCTTGTGCCGCATGCCATCGCTGACCACGACCCCAAATCCGGAGCAACGCAACGACGTATCAATCCCTAAAACGACGACGGGTTTACGCGCCATAATACCGCCTCAGGAAAAAATGTCGCCTTGGAAAAAATGAATGGCTCGCGAAATTGAAACGCTCGGAGATTACCCTTCAGCTTCGAGCTCGGCCAGGACCTCGTCGGTGAAGTTGGCGTTGGTGTAGACATCTTCCACGTCATCCAGGTCTTCGAGCTTGTCGATAAACTTCATGATGCTTTGCGCATTCTTGGTGGTGACGATATCGATGTAGCTCTCAGGTAACATGGTGACTTCCGCATTTTCATGCGTGATCTCCGCCGTCTCGAGTGCTTGCAACACATCGGGATATTCTTTTGGAGGAACGGTGATGCTCCACATGTCGTCGTCGCGCTGCATGTCTTCCGCACCGTTTTCGAGCACGAGATCCATCAAGGTTTCTTCTTCAACGGTATCTGCTTTGACCGTGATCAAGCCCGTACGAGTATATGAGCGGCTGACCGCTCCCTGCGCGGCAAGGTTCGCGCCCGACTTGGTAAAGGCGAGGCGAACTTCCGAAGCAGAGCGATTTTTGTTATCGGTACAAACGTGGACGAGTACGGTAACGCCATTGCCACCGGCCGCGAAACCTTCGTAGGTAATCTCTTCGAGAATGATGTCTTCTTTAAGCTCGCCGGTTCCCTTTTTGATCGCCCGGTCAATGTTATCCGCAGGCATGTTGACCCCACGCGCTTTGGAAACGAGGGTACGAAGGGAAATGTTTTGGGTTGGGTCTCCCCCACCCTGGCGTGCACAGACCGTGATCTCGCGGGCAATCTTACTAAATATTTTGCCACGCTTTGCGTCGACTGCGGCCTTCTTGTGCTTGATGTTCGCCCATTTACTATGTCCTGCCATACCGGATTGTCCTTACTTCTGTTTCTGTGCTCTTACACGGATCGTTAAAATTAGTACTGATCAGGGCGCGCATCTTGCTGTCGACGCGTCGGCCCAATCGCAGCTTTCAACTCTTCTGTTAAATAATTGGCGTCAGTCCAAGATTTTTTTGGTCCTTCATTTTCGAGCATCTTGATGCTGCCATCTAAAACGTCGCTACGAGTCACGATACCAACTAGTTTGTCATTGTCCATAACGGGCAGGCGACGATACGGATGATTAAAGAAGAGGCTGGCGACCTGAAAGAGATCGTCTGTCGGCTTACAGGAATGAAGGCTACGCGTCATAAAGTCTTCGACTGTGCCCCCGACTTGCCCGTCGTAGAGGCCATTCATGAACATGCGAAGACAATCTTTTTCCGAAAGCATGCCGACCAAGGTTCCGTCAGGATCCACCACCGGCGCACCAGAGATTTTTTTGCGCAATAAAAGCTTCATGGCATCTCGAAGCGGAAGATCCCGCTTGAGGTGAATCACGCGCTTGGTCATAATATCTTTTACTTTTGCTATTTTCGTCATGGAAGTCTCCTGGGGTTAGGCTGGGTTAGGCCATTATCTATACGACTATCAAAGCCACTACCCAGTATACCCCTCCGCCCTAGGCATCGGCAAGGGGTATTTTTATTGTACAAGCTCCTACATATGAGCATTTTACGTAAATCATCAAAGGAGCGACCAAGAACAAAAGACCAGAAAAAGCCTATATTTGGGCAAAACAAACAACGCGTGTGGTGATAGATATCCGCTTTCTTTTTTTGTGTACAGCCCATGAAAAGGTGTGTTATCGAACGGGCTAGAAACGGTCGGGGTGTGGCTCAGCTTGGTAGAGCACTACACTGGGGGTGTAGGGGTCGCAGGTTCAAATCCTGTCACCCCGACCATTTTCTTTCTCTTCTGGAGCGTTCTTTTTTCCCTGTCAGCCCCTTTTTTTTTCTTGTTTTTTTTCTCTCCTGGACCGTTCTTTTTCTCTGCTGGATCACTCTTTTTTCCCTGTCAGCCCTTTCTTTTTTTCCTGCCAGACCACGGCCGTCTCGCAAGGTTTAGGCCCGAAGGGTCGCCGCCATTTTAGCCCGGGTTGAAGGCCCAGGTACGTTCAAGAAGTCCTCTAGGCTTAAAAGGTCGAGGCAGAAACCCTTCCGCAATTGACTCGACCTTTCAGGCCTAGCTTTGAATCGCATTTTAAACCCAGGCCTTCGACCTGGGCTATGATAAATCGACCCTTCGGGCCGAGCAGGAT
>Ga0114957_1002985_pt1 | contig 15627 bp, 15 predicted proteins | sample BantaG_FD_87175 | JGI IMG/M metagenome (GOLD analysis project Ga0114957, IMG submission 87175) | Marine algal microbial communities from Bantry Bay, Ireland - BantryBay_4 metaG | ecosystem: Host-associated > Algae > Red algae > Unclassified | place: Bantry Bay, Ireland | collected 2014-11-21 | reverse complement strand
CAATGGGTGAATTAAATGGAGCAGCATTAATTAAGCTTAACGTAATGCTGCATTACCTTTAAAGGTTTTTGACTAATTTTTAATCCGCGGATCTAGGTAATTACTCTTCAGCAACAACTTTGTAATGAGGATCTTCCATTATGTTCACTTCAATCATTGTTCCGGCATTATGTAGTAGTGCCCTGCAGTCGGCACTTAGATGTTTTAAAATTACTTTTTTATTAACGGCCAGATACTTAGAAGTCAATTTTTGTACAGCCTCAATACCACTATGATCCACAATTCTTGATTCTTTAAAATCTATAATTACTTGATCTGGGTCGCCGGCGGCATCAAACTTTTTTAAAAACAGTGCCGAAGAAGCAAAAAACAAAGGCCCCCACACCTCGTAATGCTTAACGCCTTTATCATCGACAAATTTTCTCACTCGAATTCGTACAGCACTCTCCCAAGCAAACACCAAAGCAGAGGCTATAACACCAGCCACAACAGCTATGGCCAAATCAAATACCACCGTTAAAACTGTCACTAAAACCAATACAAAGGCATCTTTTTTAGGGATTTTATGTAATATTCTAAAACTGGTCCATTCAAAAGTTCCAACACAAACCATAAACATAACACCCACAAGTGATGCCACAGGAACCATCTCAATAAGGCTAGAACCAAAAAGAATAAAAGATAATAGGGCAAGGGCTGCGACAATTCCAGATAATCGAGTTCTGGCACCAGAGCTTACATTAATAATACTTTGGCCAATCATGGCACAACCACCCATTCCGCCAAAAAAGCCAGTCACCACATTTGAAGCTCCTTGAGCTACACACTCTTTATTACTTCGACCTTTTGTATCTGTTAACTCATCAATAAGAGTTAAAGTTAAAAGTGATTCAATTAAGCCAATCCCGGCTAAAATTAAAGAGTAAGGAAAAATAATTTTTAAGGTTTCAAATGAAAATGGCACAGCCGGAATACTGAAAACAGGAAAACCACCCTTAATTGAAGCTAAATCACCCACAGATTTCGTTGGTAAATCCATGAAAATAACGACAGCTGATATAAATAAAATGGCAACTAATGAAGATGGAACAGCTTTAGTAAGCCTTGGGAAAAAGTATATAATAAGCATGGTTACTGCAATCAGGCCTAACATTAGCATTAAAGCTGAACCGGTGATCCACTCCAAGCCTTCACCACCCGGGCTTGGGACTTTAAACTGGCCAAACTGTGCCAGAAAAATTACAATGGCAAGGCCATTAACAAAACCGTAAATAACCGGCTCCGGGACTAGGCGAATAAACTTTCCAAGCCTAAGCCAACCCATACACATTTGAATAGCACCCATTAATATTACGGCAGCAAATAAGTACTGAACCCCGTGACTGCTCACCAATGAGACCATCACCACAGCCAAGGCACCAGTAGCACCAGAAATCATCCCTGGGCGACCACCAAATACTGAAGTTATAAAACAAACCATGAAGGCTGCGTATAAGCCAACTAAAGGCTCAACTCCAGCCACAAATGAAAAAGCAACAGCCTCAGGCACTAATGCCAAAGCCACTGTAATCCCGGCTAGTATTTCAAGTTTAATATCATGTTTGTGAAAATAGTTTTTAAGAATAAGCATTCGAATTGAGTCCTTAGATACGGCTTTAACAAATTTTAGCTTGGTATTTGCTTAAACACTATCTAAGGTTTAAGCACTTATCAAAGTAAAAATGTGAACTCACCCAAGGTTCATTACTATATTGTCTTCAATTTAGGCACTAAAACCTATGGAGCACCTTAAAGTACTCACTCACTACGTCTAAGTCTTCGTTAAAATCACAGTATTTACTAAAAAAGTTAGCATGCCCCTCCTGCCAGTATTTTAATGATAAATCGCCTTCACCCTCAGCTATAGCTAGGCTCACCTCCACATCTTTAAAGGGCTTTATTACTAGGTCAGTGAGTTCAACCACGCACCGAGCTTCTCCCTTAAAGTTTTTGCTATATGACTTATCACCCACCCTAGGTAAGGGCTCATTGTCCTCTTTATAAGAGATTAACAAAGAAGACGTAGCTGTTTTTTTACCCTCAAGATCTAGCATCAATAAATCATCGGCCATTTCAGGGCTATCACCAAATGACAAACCTTCTAATTTTTTAATTTCTTCTGACCAGTTCATTTTCTTGTACCTTCAACCTTAATTAGTAATTTTACCGTTGATTAACTTTAACTCCACTTTAAATGCATCATTATCTTCTGAGCCAGTAAAGTCGCTAATTTTGCCGTTAGTGACGTTCAACTTATAATTGTATTTTAATTTTTCATCTGGAGAAAATACAATTTTTCCGTTCAGAGCATTCACATTCACATTATTTGCTAGTTCTTCAAAAATAAATTTTCCATTCTTAGCATTCACATTCAAACTCATTTTTTTAGGCACACCCAATTCACATTTAGTATTTTTAGATTGTGAAACCATAAATTTTAAAACTTTCCCATCAACCTTAAGTACTGCAGATGGCGACTCATCAGAATGAGAACTCGCTGAACAGTCATACTCAACACTATTGGCATCAGTATTTTCCACAATCAATTTAGTATTATCTAAATCAACCATTAACTCTTCAATAATTTTACCACTCAAATCAAAATTTCCTGAAAATGACTTATTTAAATTCATATTCATACTGCCAAAACTTAAACCTGACATAGAAATATTACCTTTGCTTTCTTGAACGTCTATCATCCCGCCTAATATTTTAACAGTCCCCGCTTTTTCATCGACCTCAATCAAGGGACTAAATTTAAACAATAAAACTAATGTCATTGCAGCACTAATAGCAAATGTCCCTAAAAAGCCAATAACTAGCCACTTAACAATTGGGTGCTTTGGTGGTTTTTGTGGGCTTAAGCCCCTTTCTAGTAAGTACTTATTGGCTACTTGTTCTGGCTCGCCTAAGCTTTTTAAAATATCATCTATACTGGCGCCTGAGTTATTTTCAGTAGCATCTAGTATATGACTCTTAATTTCTGTTATTATTTCTGCTTTTTCAGATATAGGAATTGAACCTAAGGACTTCTCCAGTTTAATTAAATACATTTCTAGTTTATTATGTTTGCTCATTACTTGCTCCTATTTCCTTAATATTATCGTATGTTTCATAAAGGTTTTGGTATTCTGTTTTCATTTTTTTTAAATTCACTTTTCCTAATTTTGTTAATGAATAAAACTTTCTTGGATGGCCAAGCACCTCTTCCGTATGCCAAGTCGCCACAAGCAACCCATCTTTAGTCATTCGACTTAAAAGCGGATACAAAGTACCTTCTTTAATCACCACATCTACTTCAGACAATAGAGATATAATTTCAAAACCATATGACTTTTTTTTAGTTTCAATGAGGCTAAGGATACATAAATCTAAATATCCTTTTTTAATTTGTGTGAGCCAATTTTTGATTAAATCTTTCATGACATGATACATAGCATAACTATGTATCATGTCACAATAATTAAATTTATACTTAATGCAAATATTTAAGTTACTGTAATTAAATGGATATATTTAAATTATGATCTAATGTCATAAACGAACTGACTTCTTTTGAACTTAAAAAATACACTGATGTTATAAAAGTTAAAACGTTATTCATTCGTGTTATCACTTAATTTAGGACACCAAGGAACAAAGGTTTTCTAAAAATTTATATAACTAGTTAAGTGAACTAGTTTAGTTTTATTCAGGGTAAGAATTTTAAATGGCTTATATTTAGGTAACAAAAATTATTTAGAACATTGATCTAGATCAAGCTTACATCTCTTTTTCAAACTTATCAGTTAAATTAAGGTTTATACACGAAGTATTTACTATAATTATTAAATAGTAATTTCATGCACTTATCACAAATTTCACATCATTTCCTTACAATTAAGTTTAAAAATATAACTGATTAATTTAGATCAATTACAAAGCTACTTATGTTATATAACTTAATACTTATAACAAGGACGTAAACTCAAACACTTGAGATTTATAACTCAAGTAAAGGAAAAACAAATGCTAAAGTTTAAAGTACTAAATGAGGAGCATGAACTTTTAGAATTTACCCATCTATATGAAGCGGCAATTAATAAAAGAGAAACTGTCGACATTAAACTACCTATTGAAAAGCTCATGACCAGAGATAAAATTGTAGGGGTATATAACAAAGAGCAAATGGTTGCAGGCTACTGCCTTAGCAATACACCTCACACTCTTTTAGAAAATATTACTGCTGAAAATAAAAATAGAATGGAGGAGCACTACCCCATTGATACTTGTTATGACTTAGGTTGTATCTGGAAAAAAGGTATTTCTACAATTCAATTTACTTCTGTTGTATGGCCACGAATAGTTATAGACTCAATATTTTTTAATCTGAAAAGACCCAACATTATAGGCTATGTATTAACAGGGCACGGTAGAACTGACGTTTACAACAAAGCTAAACCTTTCTACGTTCAGTCTTCTAAAGTTAAAAATGAAATAAATATTTTTGTTTTTACAAGAAAGAATTTAGTTAAAGCTTTTCTTAGCTTATTATTTAAAGAGTTTTCAAGGCCTGTGACATCAATGCTTAGAAAACCAAAACAAAGCAGATTAAGTGAATCAAAACAATGAAACGAACTTCTACGCTCTCAATAAAAAAGAATATAAAACTAGAGATTGTGGGCTTATTCTTTTGCTCAGTAATTCCTGGCTTAGTTTGGGCTAGCTTATTTTTAATGGGGACTTATTTAGTAACCAACAAATATTACTTTGGAATTATTTTATTACCAATGGTAATTTCACTAATGTACATAGCTCTATGTTTTACAATACGATTATTAATTCCTAAGTTAAAACCAGGAACATATAATTTAGAAAAAGAGCCCATGGTTGTTGTTTGGTATATGCATATGAGCTTAAGTAGAAGTTTAAATTCTACAGGACTGAGAGCCATTATTCGTAGTTCAAATATTCTAAAGTACCTTTACTACCGAGCCTTAGGTGCCAAAATAGCGTATACGGCTAATTACTCAACAGATCTTGAGATTATCGACCCTTCTCTCATAACAATGGAAAAAAATGTAATCATTGGTGGGCGCTGTATAATGGGTTGTCATTTAATTTATGATAATAAACTAGTCCTTAAACCTATCCACATAAAGCAAAATGCTTTTATCCAACTTAATAACAATATTGGCCAAGGCACAACAGTTGGGGAATCTGCCATTGTCGGTAATGGCAACATTCTTTATAATGTCGATATTCCAGATAAATACAGTATTGCCAATTTTGCTTGGAGAAATGGAACACCTAATCAAGAAAACCGCTTCAGGGCAAAATTCAATAGAGATATACAAAACCCGACCTACTCAGACTTCCATAGAAAACATGGCTTTATTGAGCACTGAAAACGGATTATTTAATCAAATATGAATTTATTACCGACTGTCACGGGCTAGGTTTTGAATTTTAAATAAAACAGGTAATTTGGTTTAAACTGCAAATCATAAATGATAGATATAACAATCCTTACCTTAAACTTATGGAGATTTAATATGTTTAAATTTGCAATGATTATTTTATCACTTACTATTTATGCAAGTTCTAGCTTTGCGCAACCAGACCTACCTGTACTGATTTGTAATTCTTTAGAAGAAATTAATGGTTGGGATGGCAGCCCAACTGATGCAAAGCTTAAATACACGGCCTATATTAAAAGCAGCACTGAATTAGTTGATGCTGAAGTTACAGGCGCTTACTTCAGCGACAGAAGAGACCTTTCTATTTATAACGAGTCTAGAAACTATCTTAAGTTCCAAACACTCGAAGACGCCTGGAATTGGTTTGTCTTATCAGTCCCAAAAGGCTTCAGTGAAATTACTCATAGCTTTATCGCTTATGTAAATGTTCATGCCGAAGAAAACTATGGAACTCAAAACGTTGAAATGAAATGCTTTATTAAGCAGCCAGAAAAAAATAGCCCGCCAAGCTCTGAAGCCATGAAAGGCTTAGCCGATGAAATTGGTGAATACTTTAGCCAAGACGCTGTTATTGATTTTGGTTATAACATTAAATTAGCAAGCAAAACAAACATGCCAAAAAAACTTAAATCTTTAATGAGTGAGCTTCTTGATGAAAATAATGAAGCAATGAAACCACAAGGCGAAGTTTATGCCATTACAGGGTATATTGTTAGAGACCCTAATAACAATCAAATTATGGGCTATGTGATAACAACCGACGAGCGTTACTATAATGACCCAAGACATGACGGCAGTGGGATTACTTATTACCTAGATACTGACTACAATAGTGTTGAAGAGATCTCTTGGGCAGGGTAAATAATTAATAATTTTAAAAAAGTAAAAAGGTGCAAATTAACTTTGCGTCTTTTTATTAATAACTTAAAATCTATTTATTAAATTTATTTTTATCTTTAATAAATTTACTGATTTTTTTGTTTTTTTTCGTTTGCTTGGCCTTGTAGTCTTGATCAAATTTTTTCTCATTTCTTTCTAGCTCATTTTTTAACTTGAAGTAACTTTTTAGCTCGCCCTCTAGAACAGTGCCTTTTTTAAGTGCTTTTTTAATAGCGCAGCCAGGCTCTGAATCATGACCACAGTCGCTAAACTTACACGATTGCTCAAGTACAGATAACTCATTGAACTTATCTTTAATTTCTATATCACCAGTGAGTAACTGAACTTCTCTAATGCCGGGGGTATCTATAATCATACCTCCGGTAGAAATAAAAAATAACTCTCTCGCCGTTGTTGTATGCTTACCCTTAGAGTCCTGCTCACGCACTTCCCTGGTTTCTTGCACTCTATCACCGAGGATATAGTTAATTAAAGTGGACTTACCAACACCAGACGAACCTAAGCATACGCCCGTCTGACCAGGCTCATTTGTGTAAAGGTCAATATTATCAAGACCTATATTGCTTTTTACACTTATTGCAAATACATCTACCCCTATAAATTTATCTAGTAATTCCTTGTAAATACTTTCATAATTTTCACAGACATCAATTTTAGATAAAACAATTACAGGTTTTACGTTACCAGCCTTAGCTAATTGTAAGTACCTATCCAAACGGTTAATATTAAAATCATTATTAGCAGACGTAACAATAAAACAATAGTCCACATTTGCAGCCATAATTTGTTCTTTACCACCCACTTTCATGCGAGAAATTTTAGATTTCCTAGGGATTAGCTGTTCAATCATAGCAGCGTTGCTATTTTTTTCATCGACAAACTTTTTATGAATTAAGCACCAGTCCCCCACTGTTAACTTAAAGACCTCTTCATAATGGTGCTTGCCTGATAAGTAACAATTCAGATCACCATCTTTAGAAATTGCTTTAAAATAATTTAAATGTACGCCCGTTATTTTTGCTAGGTTTGATTCTTCAACCTCATGCTTTAAAAACTCACCCGTCCACCCTAAATCATATAGATTCATTGTAAACTCCTAATACCAATAATATTTAATAATGATTGGTTTAATTTTATATTTTTAATGGAGCTCTCGGCAGGCAAAGCTTATTTTAAAACTTTATTGAACGAGAGCTTTCGCTACAGATTATTGATTTAATTACATTCATAAAAGCCCCCTTGGTTTAGAAATTAAACTCAGGGTAGCAATACTGGGCCTAAAAAACAAGTTTTATTAACTGACCCTGATTTTAACCTTAACCTAAGTGGAGGTGATGAATTGTCAACTCCCCTATATATCTGATAAAATTATATAGATTTAATCTTTAACTTTATAAAGGCTCAAGATGAATGAATATCTCGTAATTATTCCCACATACAATGAGCTTGGAAATATTCAAAAAATTATCCCTGAAATCCTAAACTTTAACAGTAATATTGATATACTGGTAGTGGATGATAATTCACCTGATGGTACGGGAAAATTTGTTGATGAAAATTATGCCAATGAAAAGCGAATTCATATTTTACATCGCAAAGAAAAAAATGGACTTGGCAAAGCTTATATTGCTGGCATGAAAAAAGCCCTGGAGTATAATTATAAATTTATAGTACAAATGGATGCTGATTTCTCGCATAGGCCAATTGATTTACAAAAATTAATTGATGTTTCAAACGATTACGATTTAGTTATTGGCTCCAGATGGGTCCCGGGTGGTAAGGTTGTTAACTGGTCTTTTTCAAGAAAGTTTATAAGTAAATTTGGCAGTTTTTATGCAAGCACCATACTACGCAAGCCTATAAAAGATTGGACTGGTGGATTTAATTTATGGCGCGCTGAAAAGTTGCGTAGCTTTGGCTTAGACACCATAAACTCTAGTGGCTACAGCTTTCAAATTGAAATGAAAAACAGAGCCCTGAATAAAAACTTTAAACATTATGAGCAAGCCATTGAATTCGTCGACCGAGACATCGGCGAAAGTAAGATGTCTAAAAAAATTATCCTTGAAGCCCTATACAGAGTCTGGACCTTCCGTTAACCCGTAATGAGCGAAGCGAATGTTAGGGTGATATACAAGAATTTTTAACTTGGAGCGCACCTGTCCCAATTGGACAGTGCGATGCCAGTTAAAGTTCCTTTCGTAATGAGCGAAGCGAATGTTAGGATGATATACAAGAATTTTTAACTTGGAGCGCACCTGTCCCAATTGGACAGTGCGATGCCAGTTAAAGTTCCTTTCGTAATGAGCGAAGCGAATGTTAGGGCGATATACAATTAGACTAAAGATCCCTCGCCACTGGTCTAAAAATGGTCACTAATGTAAGCTTTTAATGCCCCAGAAAAAAACCACTTAGCTTGCACTAAGTCTCAGCTATTAGTCTAGTTGCGCAATAACACCCATTTGATAAAATTAAATATCTATAATTGTTATTAAAATAGGAATGGAATGAAGCTTATAATATTACTTTTCACTACCTTACTCTGCCTAAGCTGTAGTCAAAAAGATATTGTTGCCGACTATGAGCGTCGCATCGCTAGTGTCTACTCATACAGTCTAAGTAAAATTAATTCTCGGAGTGCAGCCCCGTTTATTAGTAATGAATTTAGTCTAAATAAGAGCTGTAATATTAAACTTGGTGATGAGAAAGTAAATTGCATAAGTGAGTATTATGAAAGCTTACTATTAGATTTTGATACTAAAAATGAGCAACTCCTTACACTTGTAGACACCCTCAGAGCTGATGTTGAGCAATATAGAAGAATCTTAAATGAGTTGAACCAGAAAATAATTCAACTAAAGAATAAAAAAATTACTGCCAATCAAAATTACTATCAAAAACTAATAAAATCTCTCGAAAAAGACTATTCATACTATTTAGCTTCTGCAAATATTTTTGAAGACCATTTAAATTCATTGCCAGAACAATTCGCTAAACAACACTCCGCTGCTCTTAGTAGAATTGAGTATATCATTAATAGTGATAAAAACTTACAAAAAGAAATGTTTTTTGAATTAGAAGAAAGCTTACATATTGATAAAAGACGAAAAAAACCTACCCATCCTGTAATTACTTATAGAAATTTTATTAATCAACTTCATTATATATTAGATAAAGAGATTTCTGATGCGGAGAAATCAAGAGAGTACTCCAACACTGCTTATCACAGAACTTTTGATGCTGGCCCGTTACTTTCAAGAATACCCTTGGAGAATATTAATGCTGATATCTACAAAAGATTTTCAGTACAGGATTACAACAAAATTATTCAAAGTATATGGAGAAGTATCAATAATATTTTACTTAAAAACAAACCTTTCACACACCTAACTCTATTGAACTACAATGGGCTCACCAATAAATTTGTTAGTTTCATACCAACAGGTAACTTCTGTAAAAACTTAAAGAAAATCTCGTTTAATCCAATTAATATACCTTGGTCAGAGGGGTATTTAAATTTATTTTATAAGACTGATGGACCTTTAACTAATGGCATTACGTGTAGACATTTCAAAGTAGATAATATCGCTTTTTTAGATTTTGGTAAAAATGTTGGCGCTAAGTATGTACCAAACAGTAAGAGAATAGATGTTATTTATGAATACAGAGGAAGGGAAAAAGACTTCATACGCACCAGGCCTAAAATTTACTCTCCGGTCCCAAAAATGATTACTGACGAAATAACAAACGCTTTAAATTTAAATTGATCTATACACCCAGTTTAAGGTTATAAAATCTCTATAATTAGCAAAAGCCCCCAGCTAGTCTCAGAAAGACGATCAACCCACACACTTTTTATAAAAACAGTTAATTTAAATATTCAAAGTTAGTTTAACTGGATAAAAAAAGCCCTATTTCCCAATAGGGCTTTACTTCTAAAAATTTAAGATAATTATTTAGTTACTTGGAGCTAACAATTTACACTCAGACCTTTCAAAGTCTAATGCAATTTTATCAGGAGAGCTCTCATCTAAGCATTTATACAACCAAAAAGTATTTTGCGCATAACCTTTATCTTTAATCACTTTAATGTTGCCGTTTTCATCTACTTCACAAGGGTTATTCATTGTGCACTTACGTCCACGCTCACTTCCTGTGTTGTTAACGCCAATCACTTCACCAGTTTCAACGGAAAGTACAGGCGAACCAGAAGTTCCTCCGTATACCTTACAAGGCTTCGTGTAACCTATTGAATCATAAAAATCCCAATCGGCCTCTTTTAAGTTATGAACTATGTTTTCAACTGCGCAACTAAATCCACGCTTCCAGTAACCAGAAATAATTTCAATATCCATTCCCACTTCAGGAGCTTCATTAGAAATTATTAATGGCTCAATACCGTATTCATTTTTTATTTCTTCATAGGTTTTATTTAACTCTAAGATGGCCATATCAGTTCGGCTCATAGTTGCATAAACTATTTTTTGGGCCACTAACCTACCTGCAGTCGACCCTTTTTCATTAAGTAAAGTTGCTCGCATATTTGCTGATTTATTAACAATAACTTCACCAGGCTTTTGGAATCGACGCATACAATGACCATTAGTAAGCATTAAAGCTTTTGTATAATTAGTGTCCGCTAATTTAACTAATGATGCTGAACAATTAGATAATTTAATAATTCCAGAAAAATCGTAATCAACCATCATATTTTGAGGTTGCTGTAACACAGAAATATCTGTGATTTGATCAAATGCAGATAAGTTTTTATTGATGTCTTCTAAAGCACCAGCGTTAACATTCATTGTAAATACAGTGCAAATAATTATTATGCTTAGTCTAAGCATTAAACCCTCCCTGGATTAATTTGTTCAATTAATGGTACCAAGATGACAGGGAAACTCAATAATATAGCTGTAAGAGGCCCGTATAGACTGTACGTGTCTTAAGTTTAACTTATAGGTCTTATAAATAAAGACAAATAGAGCCCTTTGATTAAGCAATATGACCTAAAAATCTTGAATTTATTGTGATTTTAGTGACTTATTTTTAGGTATTACACTTCAGCTCTGGCTTGCATAAACGAATATGTAAATACGGCATCAGGGTTTCTACCAACTTCATTGAGCTCTTTACTCACCATTTTCACATCTTCTTCAGAGACACACCCATTTTTTACTAAGACATCTGAGGCTGAAAGAAGTAAATCCTTCCAGTAAGAAAGAAATTTGGTTCTTTGTTGAGGCTTACGGTTATCAAAATGCCAATTATTAATTTTCGTATAGATATTTTTATAACCTTGAGAAAGCAATAAATTGCCCAGCTTTGCACCAACAAAAGGGTCACCGGCTTGCTCTAATTGAAAATCATTAAAAGCCATCCAATACTTCCATACATGAGGAGAGTACGGGTCTAAAAAAAACGAAGAGTTCATTACTTCAGTAATATATATTATAGAACCAGGCCTTAATACCCGCCTCACTTCAGATAAAATTTTCTTGGGCTCTGGCACATGCTCCAGCACCCAACAAAGAAATGCTCCGTCAAACTGATCGTCGAAATCTAAGTGTTCAGCATTCATTTTTGATATTGTATAGCGACCTTCACAGTGAGGCTTACCTTTTAAATACTCTCTAGCCACTTGAATTTGAGATTCATTTAAATCCACACAAGTTAAATTCAGTTTGGGAAACCTTCGAAGCAGGATCTCTGTTTGCGCACCAACACCCGAACCCACTTCAAGAACTTGCTTCGCATCAAAAAAATCAATATTTTGATAGATTGTATTTTCAGTCATTTCCGCTTGATGAATAAGTCGGTCCTGCTCTTCTTTTGAATATCCGTGTAAATAATTGCTCATACGATATTGTATATTTAAAGCGTCTTTAACTCACATATATAATAATTTTCTCTACTTTAGCTAGCACTGGAAAATTCACTAAAATAAGGCTTAGCAATTAGTAAATTCAGGTACTTACTGAAGTTCCCTCAAGCATTTTTACAACTAACATACAAAGGGTTTGACCTTTTTATTCAGCTGATTATTATGCCTTTAAACAGGTCAGCAGGAAGATAGTAAATATGAGCATGAACATAGATTTAAATAATGAAATTAAGCTTTTTAACCCGAACCTAATTGTTGAAAAAGCGTCAATGCCACCGGCGAGTTGGTATAGCTCCCCTTCATTTTACGAGCTCGATAAAGACGCCATCTTTAATAAAACTTGGCAGCCCGTGGCCCGCATTAGTGAACTCGTTGAGCCTGATAGTTATAAGTCTGGATGTTTTTCTGAGATCCCTTGGGTAATTACTAGCAATAAAAATGGCGAGCTTAAAGCTTTTCACAATGTTTGCAGACATAAAGGCCGCGAAGTTGTTACCGGTAATGGCACAGCAAAAGATGGAATGCTTACCTGTGGCTACCACGGCTGGCAGTATGGAACTAAAGGCGACTTAAAGCGCATACCCAGACAAGATAAAAGCCTCTTAGATTTTGATGAAAGCACTATGGGCTTAAAACCTATGGCCCTTGAAACCTGGGGACATTGGATATTTATAAACCCCGACTCTGAAGCCAAGCCTTTGGCAGAAAACATGAAGCCTCTTAATGACAAACTTCAAATGCGTAACTGGACAAACCTCAAGTACCATTCAAATAAATCTTGGGACATTGGCTGCAATTGGAAAGTTTATGTAGATAATTACTTAGATGGCGGTTATCATATCCCGCATATGCACCCTAGCCTCAATAGCCAACTGGACATGAGCTCATACAACACTGATCTTTTTGATACCTACTCCATACAAAGCTCACCTGCCACTAAAAAAGATAACTCGGTTCAAGGCCTAAGTGCACAAATCCGTATTGGTGACGGCAGCATTTATGCTTGGATGTTTCCCAACCTAATGATTAATGTTTATGGTGATTGCTTAGATATAAACTTAGTTCAACCAGTGGATGAAAATAACTGCCGTGTTTATTATGAATTTTATTTTTTAAATACTGACGATAATGAATTCATGGAATCTAGCATTAAGCAAAGTGATATCACTCAGCAAGAAGATATTGAAATTTGCGAATCAGTGCAAGTAGGCATGAAATCAGGGCACTACTCTCCCGGGCGCTACCTACCTAACATTGAACAAGGTGAATATCACTTCCACCAATTACTCGCTAAAAGGTACGCCGAGAGTTAAATAGAGTCGGCTTACCTTTTACTCTTAGAGGTTAATTTGTTATATCTGTGATTTCTGATGTTTTATCTAGAAGATTACCATTTGAATCTATAGGCACTAAATAAAACTTATACTCCGTATTTGGGTTCAAACCTGTCACTATAGAGTAAGTTCTCGGCTTATTTATGGTTCGCAGGTTCAGTGTCAACAATGCTTTATACTCAGGTACTTTTAGCTTAAGTAAAGGAAGGAAATCTGGGGTGATTTTCTTTACTTGTGATAAATATAACAGCCAGACTTTCTCCGAAGAAATTTTACATCATGAATTTTTCTCAATCTTGCTACATATCTATAAAAGATCAAATTTTAGTTTAAATGAACAAGAGTGGTCATCTATCTCTAACATTAAATATGCACACAGTAGAGATATCATAGCACAGGCAAGCACCTCTCTACGTTCTATGAACTATAACCACCTTCGGTTCGCAGCCGGTTTTTTATCAGATTATAGTACAACAGATTTTGAAAATGATTTTAATATTTTTACCCAAAAACTAATGACTGATCCAGATGGAGTAATTCGTACTACTGTAAATGAAAAAATAAATAAAAAACTCAATATGGTAATTGATTTTTATGATCGTATAAACGCTGATTTAAACCTTGATTAGCCTTTCAATAACATAGGCTATATAACTTAAGTTTTTACCTATCCACATAAACTAATAATAAATACAACAGATCTCACTCGACCATTATCCAGGTTAAGTATTCATTATACAAAACGATAATGGAACTACTAGAAATTTATAGCTAAATATATGAAAATATAAATAAAGTACAAATACAACTTAGTATAACTACATCATTAGAGGTTTTCACCTATGGATAAAAAGTTAACTTTAATTTGCGGTGCTATTGTTTTATTAGCTGCGGCTTTTATATATATGAGTTTCTCGCCAAATACGGCACCTGTTAGCGCACCACCGACAGTTAGTGATAATTCACCCAACCTGAAGAATAACCCGCCACCGCCGCCGCCGCCACGAGGTGAAAACAAACGTCAAACAACCGCACCACCACCGCCACCAATTGGGCTTAGAAAGGCCGCTAAAAAAGCTGTGGAACTACCAGAAGGCTACATAAACTATGAAGTTCTTAGCCGCCCAGAACCTGTTTTAGAACTAAAAAAAGGCTCCACCACACAAGTTGTACTTGATGTAAAAAAAGGAAGTGAAGACTTCACAATAGAGTGGTTTAAAAAAGGAAGTGGCAGCCTTAAAAAAGTAAATGTGGGTAAAACTTTTAGCGTGAGCCCAGAAAGCACAGTGGTTTACTATATGGCCACAATTGATGATAAAGTAAATGAACCTCAAAATATATTTTTTCAAGTAGAACCAGAACTTGAAAGCGCTACTAATACAGAAACACCCCCATTTGCAAAAATAAAGGATGAGGCTCCTAAACCAGTAGCTGAAGCTCCACAAATAAAAGAAGAGCCAATGGCTGCTAAAGAAGTTGAGCCAGCCCCTGAAGAGCCCGTTAAAACAGAAAAGTTTGTCATTAAAGCCACTAAAAATACAACTGTAAATGCTAGAGCCGGCACGCCATTAAGTATTGGCTACAAAGTGGAGGGTGACGAAAGCTACAAAGTATTTTGGTTTCATAAACCCTATAATAGAAAAAAAGGTGCACTGATTAAAAAGCGAACTAAATTAAACTTCTCTTTAAAAAAGCTTAATAAATACCATAGTGGATATTTTTATATTCAAATTAAAGATAGTGCTGGGAAGCTTTATAAAAGCCCAGAGTATAAGGTGACAGTTAAATAAAACTAAAAGTTTTGCTTAAATGTCATCCTGAAGCACTAGCTCTGACAATTATACACAAGTCACAAAATAGACTATAGTATTGTTACTTAAGGGGGTGGGTAGTATGGATTTAAATGAAAATTGGGAATATAAAGAGCTAAGTACTGTAAATTTTGGAGATAAGAGACTTAAAGTGCGTGGAGCACAGCTCTTAAAATCGTTATCTGAAAACCCTCAATCGT
>Ga0114957_1002984_pt1 | contig 15628 bp, 3 predicted proteins | sample BantaG_FD_87175 | JGI IMG/M metagenome (GOLD analysis project Ga0114957, IMG submission 87175) | Marine algal microbial communities from Bantry Bay, Ireland - BantryBay_4 metaG | ecosystem: Host-associated > Algae > Red algae > Unclassified | place: Bantry Bay, Ireland | collected 2014-11-21 | reverse complement strand
GATTTTAACCAAAAATCCCGCCAAATGGAGATTTTTTGCTTCGATTTCGCACGGTACTTCCTACCGTGCTATTAAGATGTCGCACCTCTGGTGCTCTTTAATTCCTTAACTAAACGACATTGGTCTCCGTACCTCTCGATTTATACTCATAAACTCGGCAAGAGGAACGGAGTCCTTTGCCTCAGTTAACATCTGAATCGAAGGTCTCCGTACCTCTCGATTTAAGTATAATGAAAAAAAGGCCTGCTCTAGTTCCCTAGAGCAAGACCTCATCCCAAAAACAGTAAACTATTTTTTATACTAGTTGATTATAATCAACTGCTTAGTTAATTTTTCTTCATTGAATGATAGCGTATAGTACAAGACACCTGTTGTATTCAGTTCATCTTTTCTAAGAATGAAAGAATTAGAACCTGCTTGATAATAGCCAGATTTATTAGCTACAAGTTGCCCTGAATAGGTATGAACCATTAAGGAAACATTTCCAGCTGTTGGTATAACAAAATCTATATTCGTTATATCCTTAAATGGATTTGGTGTATTCTGAGATAGAATTAATCCAAATTCATTTTGTAGACTTCCATCTACTTGCTCTATTCTAATGACTTGATTATCAGCATATGCTTCAGCAGATGTTATAGAAGAGTTTATTTCACTCTTATCGAAATTAACAGCACCGTTTGCTTTTTCAAACTCTATTGTGAACAGTTCTTGGCCCTCTGCAATCTGCGCAGCAACAGCTTCATGCCAACTTACAGTAATCGCACCTTCCTCAATGTGAGCACCAAAGTTATCAGCAGATAATAAGCTACCATTAGTAAATCTTAAGCCTTTATAAACCAGATTCTCACGATCATAATCTAAAGTAAACTGATAGCCATCAATTGTAATATCACTAGCAGAATGTACAGATAATGCAACTTTGTTATGATCAGTAAGCTCCTCTTGTACTTTCAAACTTAGAACTTCAGAAGATCGCGATTCTGCATTGCTAAATCCATTTATTTCAGCAGAGAAATTGACATCACCAGTTTTTATTCCAATAAAATCGATAACCATATCCTCTTCTAATCCTGATACACGATAGGTGCTAGCATAATTATCAGCCAAAGGATTAGACTCATCAAAGAATCTATAGTCTTTACTTATAAAATTCCACACATTATTTCTAGGGAAGTCTTCTGACATTCCTAAAATAACCTTCCTAAGATCTACAATATCCAATGCTGAAATTGATTCATCACTATTGATATCAGCAGCAATATATTTGTAAGGTGAATCTAAAGTGTAAGAGCCTAAAATATGCTTTTGTATGACGACTAAATCTAAGGTCGAAACTCCATTTATTGCTTTATCACTCTTTTGTGGATTGACGATGTATTCACCACCAATGGCCATATTTGGAAAGGCATATTCTCCATTCAAACCAGTATTCACACTCGATGTAGATCCTTCTAGAGTTACATTCACACCAGAAACCATTACTTCATCAGGTCGTGAAATAGATCCTGATATGGCTGCACTCATCCCATCTGCATTAACAACATCATCTGGTTTTCCATCACATCCCATCATATTATCTCCGTTACAAACATTGCCGTTATCCTGGACAGAAATTGTTGCTTCACAAAATGACTGTCTCACGATTAGTTCACCTTCATGATCTGGAATTTCACCATTCTCATCAACTGTAGTAAAATAAATAGGGATCGTCATTGTTCCAACGTCTTCGCAGCACAACAAAACATTAGTCTGTGTAATATCAGTTGCACTAAATGAGACCGCAACTCCATCAGCACAAATTGTATTGACATTTCTAGTAAAATCACTTGCCCATAAAGTCACATTACCGTGCTCATTTAAACTTACTGCTAATCCATTAAGGCAATAAGCAGTAGGTGCTTTACAGTATTCAACGACGATATTAGTAACTCTACTAACTGAGTTTCCACACTTATCGTACAGCGCATATTCAAATGTGTATGTACCAATTGGTAATTCTTGTTCATAGACCAATTCGAATCCGTCTTGTTGTCCTTCAATCACCACAGACCCATCTTCATTGGTCAAACAGTAATACCATTCCAAATCGGCTCTAGCTGAGCAAGAAGTCCCTCTAACATTACCTCTTCTTTGAATGACGACTGTAGCAGGACCACATGACTGATCAAATGAGCAGAATTTTTGTTTATCCTGATGACCAAAATTCGGATTATTGACTATAAATGGATCTACATCGTCTTTTATTAAAATGACTTGAGGGTCTAACTGCACCCTGTCATCAAACACTCCAGCTACTTGGTTATTATTGAAGTTACACCAATTGATAATCTGAAATTCTCTAATTATTTTATAGCAGAATTCACTTTTGTTTTTATCTCCGGTACAGTTTCTCACAGTATTTCCTGCAAACAATATTTGATCTTCAACCTGTACACCTAAAAGATCACAATTATCTTCACCTGGGAAACTCGGTTCTCCAAATTCTGACGGTGGAAATAAATTCTCTGTATTAGTGTCAAAATCAACACAAAAAGCAGTGCCCACCTCGCTTATACATAACATAGTATCAACAAGTTCAGTCGTATTTATTGTCTCAAAATTGAAAGTATCTGTTGGAATAAACTCCAATAATTGCTCACATGGATCTGTAGCAAATTCTCTTTGTCCAGGATTGTAAGCTATAAATTTCCTTATTATATCTCCTCGACCACATTCATCTCTCATATCCATCGGGTCTAACTCTTCAATAACTAAGTTAGTCGCACAATTATCCAAAGCATAACCATTGTTAAAAGATACAACATTAGGATCAGGAGTACTTTCACCTTCAGGCTTTTCACCTGGGTAAAATCCTACAAAATTACTCGCCATAGAACCTGATCCTGTTAATACAAAACCATCAATTGCTTCTAATTGTCCACCATTTATAACAGTCCCAAAAAATGCACCTAGATTATCTACGTCTACTGGACTGAATTCACATGCAAGGACTAAATTAGGAGGACAAATAAGCTGAGGTTGAGATTTATCTTGCAACTCAACTGAGATCATACATTCATTAAAATTACCCCATTTGTCAATTGCTCTCAATACTACTAGTGTTTCATCACCTGCTATATCACCACAGCAAAAGTGAATTGAATTACTGAATCCACATGGATTTTCTAGCTCAATTATATATACTTGCTCATTTATATCAAGTTCTTCAAGCTCAGGTTTATTTGTAGATGTAATAATCCGATCTGTACTAAAGAAATCTGGAATATCCGTTCCAAAAAACGCTTGTAGTCTACCATCAATCCAGTCTGATTCCAACCCTATTAACGAATCTAGTGTCATTTGTTCAGCTTCATCTAATTCTGCATCTGCTGGAATACCTGCATTTCCATCGAAAGCTAATAAATATCCTCCGTATGCAATACCTAATTGTTCTGCTTTTCTTCGTATAACTGGCTTGTCAGATAAATAGTAATAATGACCATCATAAATACCCAGAGAAGTAAAATCTTCAAATACAGGTGGATGAATTGAGCAATCATCACAATTGCCAGAATCCATCTTCCTCACTACTGTTGTTTTGAGGCCACAATCGTCGTAACTGCCATCATCAAATGATGTAGCGAAAACCTGTGCTGCACCATCAAATGTCAAGGATACTACTAAGTTATCATCACAAATAGGCACTGGTGGCGTATTATCCCATACAGAAATTCTAATGGTATCATCTGCAAATTGTTTACATCCATCAAATGCTCTATATATGACATCATACGGACCACCTTCAGGTATGTTTATGAATCTTTCTCTTTCACTCAACTTATCAAAATCTCTGAGAATACCATTTGGGTGAATGACATCAATATGATCTATATCACCGCAGTTATCAATAAACTCCACATATGGTAAATTCACGGTAGCACTGCAATCAAATCCATTCGTTGACACTTCAAAATCATCGATCTGATCTTCTTCCAAAACAACAGGACCTTCAGTATCTGCTATCTCTATATACTGAACGCATAGTATTTCGTCTTCACCTGAACAATGCCATTCTCTTATAGAAAAAGTTCTCCTGATTTTAGTCACACAGTTTGTCTGACCCAAATATAAGTCTGAATAGCTCACACCCACATTGCAGTTACTTAACAAGGTTAGCGCATCAGGATGTTTACGATCTAATATTCTTAAAAAAACAGTCTCTTCTGTAACTTGATCATTTTCTTCATCATCAGGATCAGCTCCTGCACACAATGGATTTATATCCTTTATTAATATAGGCACTCCTGAACCACCCTCTAATACTGGCACTGGAGCTGGAACCTGAATCGGTCCATCAGCAGTATTTAAGGTAACGAAGTGGGAGAAATCATCATCTATTAATGCACAATCTATTGCATTTCCATCTCTGAGTACGAGATCTGGTGGACAGATTAGCAATGTACTATCTAATTCAGGAGACTCCGAACATAAAATTGGCGCAGTGTTAGGATCAATCGTGATCTCTGGAAATAATCGTTCTACTCTAATGGTTATATCACATTCATTAGATTTATTTCCATATTCATCCACAGCGAATGCTGTAACCATTATAATGCGAGAAAAATTTTCTTCAGCTAGATTAGTACAATCTACTACACGATCGTTTTGTTCTAGTATCACAACTTTAAAATCACTACACTCAGTGAAAACGTTACGCATCAGTGATTGATCAATTTGTGACCCATCACAACACTTAACCACTCTTTGGTCCATGATTATATCAGTGTTTCTACAATCAATTTCTGGAGACCTTTTATCTTCAATCATTGCAGTATTCCAACAAGAATTAAGCACTGTAGAACCAACAACAGCAATCACATTGACTTGAACTTCTTCTCCAATAAGACCTGACGGATCAATGATGACATTTGCATCAAATGCTATTGGTTCATCAGTTTCAAACACTAATTCACCGTGATGATCATTAATCTCAATGATGTACATTACCCCATCTTCAGAGCACGGACCAGTCAATACGTCATCTGGCCCTAGCACTGCTTCACAAACAGAACTTATAATAACACCGTCAGCATTTCTTTCTGTAGTAAGCCCAATTGAAATATTAACGCTTTTACAGGATAAAGAACAAGAATCTGGTAATTCTTCTACCATAAATGTAGCACCAGTGAGATCTAAAGCTGCACAGATAGTCCCTCCACCCTGTATGAGTAAAGGATTAACTTCAAGCGCTGTTGTTACACCAAATTCAACGATACTTAAATCCAGTATTGCTGGATCAAATACCAATGTGTGTATTGTAAAATTGCCTGCACTACCAACAGTAAACATCGGATCTGGTGATACCCCTTCTATAATAAAATTAAGACCAGAGGTAAGGACATACGTAACAGAAAAACCTGTTGGTACTACAGCAGACATGTCGGATGTTGCTGATATATCAAATCCAACGATTGGATTGGGGGTTAATGCACCAGCAGTAGCTGTACATTGTTGAGACTTGGCTGTAAAATGGAAGGCTAAAAGCACTACGACACAAATGGATAACTTCCAAACTTTACATGAAAATGGATTTCTCATGAGATACCTTTTTTTAATAAATGTTACTGTTTTGGGTACTGCAAGTATCGCAGCGTTGACGTAACATAAATCTTATGTTAATGAATTTTGATTTTCAAACTAGAATGATCTAAGACCATAAGCTCTCATCAAAATCAGGTAGGATTGGATTTAGGTATCTATTATCTACTAGGTGGGAATTAGTCGCAATTATAAGGTTCAATACGACTTGAGAACAAATATAGATTTAATATAATATGTTGTATCTCTTGAATACGGGTAATTTTTACATATAAATTTTGAAATATAAAAAAAGCCCCCCTCCAATAAATGGAGAGAGGCCATCCCAAAAACCGATTTTATCTTAATTGATTGAGATATTATCGGTATAAAAACTCAATCTCTATTCAATCACAATCATTTTTCTTGTAGCGATATTATCACCACTTTCTAATTCGTAGTATAGTACTCCTTCAACACCAACTTGTGTTTTAGTCAATACTATTTCATTATATCCTTTTACATATGTGCCAGTCATTGTCATAATTGACTTTCCAGCTACATCGTATACTGATAATCTTGCAGTACCTGACTCTGGCAAATTGAATCCTATAATCGTCTCCTCTCCAAACGGATTTGGTGAGTTCTGATATAGATCAAATGCTGAAGTAAGTTCTGTTGAACCAATGTTCAAGTTGACGTCTGCTCTATCAAGAGAAACACCGACATAAGCTTCTGCTTTTGTCACACTTGAATTCAAGTTCAATGCTGTGCTTAATTGACCTACTGAAGTAGCTCTAAATACTAGTGTGAATAAAACATCACTTGTACTTATTGCTTGAGCCTCAGCCCAACTCATTGTCAATTGACCTTTGCTAACTCCTACGTTAGTATCAGTAACATCGATCGCACCTGCTGTTACACTTTGTAACTCTAGGCCTGTGTGATTCAATGTAAACTGGTAACCAGAAATTGCATTGAAGTTTTCTGCACTTACAGGTACTGATATTACTTGACCTGCTTCAAACGTATTGTCTTCTGCTGTCAATGTCAATAATCCGTTTGTACGTGTCTCTCCAGTCATTAAGCTATTTGCAACAGCGTCACCACTGATATCACCGATCTTAATACCGATGAAGTTTTCAGTCATCATGTCATTAGACAGATTACTGATAGCGATACTTTCGTTGAAAGGGAATGGATTAGTTGCATCAAAGAATTCTTGTGATGCATCCACAAATCTCCAACTGCTGTTATTAGATAACTCAAGAGTTTTACCTAAGATCAACTCTCTCAACTCTACAAGGTCACTTGCAGAAATAGAACCACTACCATTGATATCCGCAGCTAAGTAGCTGTATGGACTCTCAAATGATGTTAATCCTAGTATGTGCTTCTGAATCAATACGATATCCAATGTACTTACACCGTTCGTATAATCATTCAATTTCTCAGCTCCTAAGTCATAGTCAAATGTCAATGGATTATTACTGAATGCATACTCACCTGCGTCACCTGTTACAGCACTCTTAGGGAATTCTGCTCCTGCATTTCCATTTACTGATACAATTGCATCATCAACCATGTCTCCGAATCTTGTTGCAATGTTACCCGCGATAGTTGCTTGTGAACCGTCACCAGCTTCACCTTCACCTCTACCACAGTCTCCACCAACTAATACACCTACTTGACAGAAATCTGTATTGCCGTCTGAATCTGTAACAAATACATTCAATTCGTAGAAATTCTGTAGATCATCACAGTCGAATGAGAAGTTTGGTGTAGCATCTGCTGCATCACCTCCTGATAGACCGATTGTAAATACAAGGTCATCATCAGCTGTACAATTATCAAAACTTCCTAGATCAAAATCTCCAGCCCAAATGTCAACTCCACCTGTTGTCTCCATGAATGCCGTAGTCACTCCTGAAATACATATAGGTGTTGGTGCTTTTGAATCTCCAAATGTATGTGTCGTTACTGATGTTGTAGAGTTTCCACAACCATCTGTTACTACCCATGTAATCGTATTCACTTCTCCTGGAGAACCTTCTCCTGAACTCATTGTGAATGATGCACCAGTTCCAGTTAATGTAAATGGATCTTGGTCTGGCTCTTCTCTAGTAACAACCCATGTCAATAAGTCTGAACCTACATCTTCACCACCACATGCATCTGTAGCTGTCTGCGTCAATGGTGCAGAACCTGTACAAACACCATCTTGACCTTTAGCTGTATTGCCACCATTAGTTGCAATTGGCGTATCGTCAAATTCTGGAGTTATAGTTGGAGCATTGTCATCTACTACTTTAATCACTTGATCAAATGTGTAGTAACCATCTTCTTCAAACTCACCATCGTCAAATTGGAAGTATCTGATTACACCTGAAGCTTCAGGGCATCCTGCGCATTCTGTGTTGTCAGTCCAATCTTCTACAGCAATGAAATCTTCATCTCCTGTATCATTATCATCATCTCTACCACTTTGGTTTGGATCCCAAGTACACCAGTCAATTACAGTCCATCTTCTGATTATTTTCAAGCAAGCATCTGATGCAGTTACTGTCTCATCCTCTACACTAAAGCCAACTAGACCACATGGATTATCACACCATAGTGGTGCATCCGTTACTGTTCCAGCTGAACATGTGAAAATAGGATTCATTGGTACATCAACATCTTCAAATACTACTAACTCATCGTCAGAATCGCACTCAAGGTTAATGCCTTCTTCAACTTCACCATTATAGTGGATTGGCCACTTAATAGTCATCGGATCGAAAGCACCTTCACCTGTTACAATTATTGTTTGTGTACATCTAGGCTCTCCAGAAGTGTGAGCACCATCACCATCTTGGTCAATGATATACTCTCTTAAGATTTGACCTGTACCACAACCATCTTCTATGACTACATCTTCTCCAATTTGAAGTGCACTAGCCCCAGCGCAAACAGCTGCTATTGGACTTGGAACATCTACTGAATTAGGATCTTCTAAACAAGAAATCTCAACATCTGGGCAAACTAGTGCAGCTGCTGATTTATCAACAACTTGTACTTCAACCATACACTGATTGATGTTACCAGCTGCGTCTGTTACTTGTACGATTACCATCACAGTTTGACCTGCGTCCATACAACAGAATTTCACGAATGGTCCGAAATCATCACCTTCTGGAGAAACTCCCTCTGTGACACAATCTCCGAACTTATCACGCTCTAAGCAAATTGTTTCCCCTCCTGTACACTCATCATCACAACATCCAGTCATACGTGCAACTTCAACAGTTACATCTCCACAACCAGCATCGTTAGATCCAGCGTCAAAAGCATCAGCGAAAATCTTCGCAACACCATCACCACTTTCTGCACCAAGACCTGTCAATGTAACAGTTAAGTTATTGTTACAAACTGGAACTGGAGGTACTAAATCAATTACTGTCAATTCAAATGATGCTGGAGTTGAATTACCACAATCATCTGAAACATTAATATCAATCGTCACTGGATGATCCGTAAGGAAAAGACCTACAATAAAGCCTGATTCAGCATCGTATACACCATGTGATAAATTAACATTGAAATCTATAGTTGTACCGTCACATCCATCTTCAGCATCTGGTAATGCTAATGGATAAACAGCAGTACATGTCCATGGGTCAATTGATACTACATCATCTTTTAAATCTCCAATTTCAGGAGCTTCTGTATCAATAACTTCAATAAACTGAGTTCCTAATTCTATAGGGAACGCATTCGCTGAACACCAGTCAATAACTGACCATTGTCTAATAATTTTGAATCCTGAACCACATGCTTCAAATGGACCTGAGTCTGACATTGAAACAATTAAGTTACAATAGCTACCATCTTCAATATGAACAATTGCAAAATCAGTCGCAGGAATACAAGTAGTGCTCATAACGAATGGTATTAATACATCACCATCATCATTTGCAAGCTCACATGCAACACAGTTTCCATCATCATTGAAACAAATTGGAACACCCATAGCATCAATTGGGTAAGTAGCAGTTACTAAAGAATCATCTAATTCTTTTTCAACAACTGGCAACAACACCCATACTTGATCATCATTGATACCATCTTTATCCGTATCAATATCAATAGCTACAAGTCTGTCAACAGTATCAACAGCTACTTCAAAGTGATCAAGGAAAGAAAATTCTTTCATTCTTGGAATTTCTGTATGCTTATCAGAAAAGAATGGATATGCTAAAGATCCACTACCTGTAGCAGCAAAAATTTCATCTGGAGTTGCTTCCTGTGAAATCTCACCACAATCTAGTGTAGTACTACGTGGAGGTTGAACGAGTAAAGGATTCAATCCCATAATTCCAAAGCCTTGCGTAAGCAATACTTCTTTTGTTACAGCACCATGTCTCTCAACATTTGCTGTATACGTAATTACAGTTGTACCGCTACAAGCATCTCCAGAAGAATCTGTATTTACAATGATATCACCAACAATGTCTAAGAAACATCCTCTGGCAATCATATCTTCAATATCACCTACCGTAATGAAACCATCAGGGAAAGACTGGCTATCATCTTCGCTACACCATGCAATACATGGAACACAATCTGCAACAGTAACAGTCACTGTACAGCTTGCGGATGAAGGAATTTCCGAGCCATCTAAATCTCCAGGACTTGGATTTAAACTTATTGTAACTGTTCCCATGCCGTCTACTCCAATACCATTATCGGCAAAAGAACAGGAAGCATTACACCAACCATCATCTGGAGTTCCCAGCATACCATCATCACCTAAGTCACATGGATATCTTACAAAACCAGGATTTGTACTAATGCTAATTGCTCCACATCCATTAGGCGTGTAATTTAGTGTAGCAGTAGCACCTCCAGTTAAATCTTCTAGATCAACAGTTGTTGAAACTTTAGACCCAGGAGTAACAATACATGGACTTTCTAAGGTTGGCAAAAGATTAAGTTCTACAGTAACTGTTCCCCAACAAGAGTTGCCTGTTGACGTTTCTGTCACTTTATAAGTAACAGGACCTGAGTTTGCTATAGAGCCTAAATTTAATGGGACAAAAGTACTCATAGCGGCAGCATCTATAAAGTCTGCGGCATTGATTACTCCGTCACCGTTTGAATCTTGACCGAATTCTTCCGATGCTGATATAGCACCTCCAGTAAGACTACCTATTTCTACGAGAAAACTTGGGCCCATGGTAACACCAATGGATCCAATATCGCCTTCTAGTAACATGTCTGGTGTAATACCTGAGCAGTCGGAATTCAGTGAGATTTGAACATTGTCATTACAGGCGAGAGTGGGACCACTCTGACTGAACGACAGATGTGGAATCGCTAACATGCAAACTAGCATGAAACAACACCACAAGTGAGTAAAATTCTTCACTTTCATGAGATTGAGTTTTGGTTATTGAATTTTAAAAACAAAAAAAATTGTGTGAATGAATAGGATTATCTTAAAACAAGTATAAAATCTAATGCATTAGATCATACTGTTATTCCGTTTTCGATTTTCGGTTGTTGACTTATCGCTTTATACGAATAAACCATTCAAACAACATAAACTGATAGGAACCTAGATGATTGCAGGGATTTCGTCGATCGCTTGAGCAATAAAAATCTAGTTGATTTCGTCTTTTCAGTCCATGGGTGTGCAACAGAACAGACATACTTTTACGCCTTTGGTGCTCACACCTCCCACAAATATACATTTTCAAATATAAAACACGTATGATTTTGGTAAGGTATTTTTTATATTAATAGAAATGATAATTTGTAATACTCGTTCTAAACTTGAGATTATTTCTAGTATTTCTATAAAAAATATTACGAAAAAATTAGATAAATACTTGACTATCAATCATTTATCGAATTAGAATAACATATATATATTTCTAGAAATTGTTAGAGTTAAAATGTATTGATCTAAAATATAATTGCATTCATGTTGTTTCAAGACAATTGTGTAAAGTCGTTAAAAACTTGTTCAAATATTAAAAAGGCGACATATTTAAGTACCTGAATACCAGTAATTTAAAAATTACAGAATTCTAATTTTTAACAACTGTATAGTTTATGTAATGCAAAGGCATGAATAGAGGTATTATTAATGGTCTAAGTTGTTATCTACTGGAAATTATTCTACTTTTTAGCTACAGTATCCTTCTGTATTTTATCAATGGTATAAGTGAAGGATAACTCATGACCTCCATTATTATACTGTTGGAAATCATTGAAAGATATGTTGTAGGAGTAATAGAAACCAAAATCATCAATATTTACTCCTGCTAAGAAGCCAAATCTATTTTCTCCACCAATAGAATAAGTCAAGCCACCTGTCAGCGATTCATCTAAAAATTTTGCCTTCAAGTTGATATCAGAATGGGTCGGAGTCAACATTAGATACTTATAGATTACAGAGGGTTCTAAAACTATATCGTAATCTGGTATTCTATGCCTATATCCCAAATGGACGATTGCGCCGAATTCTTTATCTCCAGTCGTACCATTATCAAAGTCATTGAGCATTGAGCTTACTAATGATGGTAGCGTAAGTCCATAAATGACTTTATCCATGTATTCGCCGTAAAATCCAAGGCTAACATCAAAGAATTGAGAGCCATCAAGTCTGTTTAATATTTCTATATCGCTCGGAGCTACTAACACTGAGGTTCCATCAGCTGTTGATATTTGATGTTGTAAGTATTCTAAAGATAAACCAGCTCTAATGTTATTCGTTTCTGACTTAATACCATATGAGACCGACACTAATCCTTTTAGAGTCTCGAATGATGCGAATCTATCGCTAAGTAATTGAACTCCAACTCCAATTCTGTTACCTATTGCTCCATCATAACTGAAGGTATATGTACTAGGAGCTCCAGGGAAACTAGCCCAAGTGTTCCTGTAATTCACCAACAATTCGTGGTTTTCTCTAAATCCTGTATATGCTGGATTTATCAAAATTGGGTGTTCGTTAGCCTGGGTGAAAACACCTCTTTCGCTGTGTAGTCTGACCTGAGCAGATAAATCTGTCCCAAAGACAAGTACAACAATTACGATTACGATTAAACACAATATATTTTTCATATTCGGTCTGCTTCCAGTTTAGGATTAAATTTTAATTACCACTTTTTAGTACCGTGACTGTTCCTCTGTAGATCGCGATGTTTCCACCTGTCCCTTGAGTCAGCACCCACATATATCCACCTTCAATCAATGGTTGCCCATCTTGATCGACACCGTTCCAGCCATTTTGATAGTTTGCTTCTCTATATACAATTCGTCCCCATCTATCGTAAATACCTAGTTGATTAGGTGTACCGTCATTCACATCGACACAAGTAAATACTAGTGTTTCGTTTAAGTTATCTCCGTTTGGTGTGATGATTGGAGTGCCTGGACATTGTGTTGGGTCTATAGGTGGAGGTCCATCTACATCTGGACAATTTGGAACTACTATTCCTGAAACTTCCATTGGCTCACAACCATCAGAAATTATAGCTGTTACCGTCCCTTGACTTAGACCTCGAACAATACGCTGATCGTTAGCATCGACAATACCATCTGACCACTCTACCGTAAAGTCTTCTGATCCACCTGTGGTATTCAGTGTTATCATTCCCCCATCTTCATCCATATTCTCGCACATGACGACTGCTTCAACTGTAAATGATTGATATTCATCAACAACAATCGTACGATTGACAGCGGAACCACAAGCGTCGTCAGCTGTTATTTCATATGATCCCGGTGCAAGATTCATGAGAGGGAAAGAGGTTTCAACACCATTAACTCTCACAATTCGATCTTCGCAACCACCGATAACATTACCTATAATTGCAGCATCTTCTAAGCCTACACAAGACACAGGAGCAATATTTAGACTATCAAGGAATATAGCTGCCCATTGTATCTCCGTAAAGAAGATTGTCGGACAATCTGTACCATCTGAAATGGTCAATGTATATTCTCCAGGAGCAAGACTTTCTCTAGACAAATCTGTAGATCCATCACTCCATGCAAATGATAGCATATCTTCACCACCACTTGTGATGTCAATATTTACTGCACCATTATCAGCCTCTCTGTTTGTTGCGTTAATCACTTCACTAGTAAAGTCTACATTACCTTCTAAAGTCAACGTAATTCTTCTCGTTGCCATGATGCTCGCATCATTATTATCTGTGACATCAATCGTATACACACCAGCTTCCAGATTTGAGATATCTTCTTGAGAAGACGTAAATCCATTTGGACCCATCCATCTGTAAATAAAATTACCACAGCCGCCAGTGACATCAATAAAAATTGATCCTGCGTTTCTGGCATCACAAGTAGGTCGAATGACTGAAGATTCTTGAATGTCTATTTGAGGTACATCAGAAGTCAATGTAAATGATTCACTTACTACAGTACCGTTTTCATCTGTCACCTGAACCGTCCATATCCCTGGAGCAATTCTAAAAATATCCTGTTCTGTAGAAGTCTCACCATTAGGGCCTGTCCATAAATATGTAAATGGTGAACATCCACCTGTTACTGAGATTTCAATTCGAGAACCTCCATTACAAGAACCGTTTTCTAAATTATCCAAAGTAATTGTAAGTGGATCGCTTGTACTTATTGACCCAGCCAAAGGAACTGTGCGAACAAACGTACAATTATTACCATCTGTAATGGTCACTTGGTATGTTGCTGCATCCAGTCCTGATTGATTTTGTGTTGCTGGTAACCCACCAGACCAAGCAAACGTGAAAGGTACTGTGCCGCCAAGTATTTGTGTATTTATACTACCACCTGTCGTACAAGTAGCATCTATGGTTGTGAAACTTATGTCAGGTGCTCCTGGTGTTGCAATTGTATATGATCTCATGGATGAATCACCTTCTGCATCTACTGCTGTTAGAGTATATGTGCCAGAAGGGACTGCTGTTAAATTACAATTTTCTGTACTAGACCGTATCACACTACCATCTTCTCTCGTCCATGTGCATGTGACTGGTGATACAAAGCCCATCGGAGCAGACACCAGTATGGATCCTGTATTATCATCTGGGCACTCAGGATTAGTTATTTGTCCAGCGCCTAGAGTTCCTTTAGGACCGGTAACACCGCAGTCAATTGCAATATTCCCTGATTGTACATCTACAGGTAATACTTCATTATTGCTATCTATAAATTCTATAGATGTAAATGATACTGTTGAGGAACTTGTCGCTTCACAACTACCTATAACGTCGAAACAAAGGGTAAATATTGTCGTATTGTCAGCCAATGTTTGAGCTGAAACTGGGTTCCAACTAATAATTAGATTGCCACCACCATCAGTTAAATTGAAATTTCCGTCTCCGAAACCGCTTAAAACTTCTGGATTCATTAAGTTACTAAAAGTCATAAATGCAGGATCCCACTGAACATTGAATTGAGCGCCTTGAATATCACTGAAGTTAGCTGTACTGATATCAATACAAGATTGCTGTCCAGTCATCGCATTTGACACCATTGAGCCATTCAATTCTAAATTATCACCCATAGGAGGCATAACAACAACATCATCTCCAACTTGAATAAATCCATTATCGATACAAACAGTTAATGGTTGAGCATCTCCATTTGCAATTTCTAAAGCAAATCCTGCCAAGCTACCAAGATCTATGGTAGACGACTCTCCATCCATACCTGAAGCATCAAAACAAAGCTCAAACAGTGTTGTACCATCATCGACGGTTACTGGATCATCACCTAAACCTGTAAGCCATAATAATCTTAATTCACCATCTGCAATATTATTTTCATTAAGTGAAATATCCGTCAAGGCAGCTTCATTTAAGCTTGTATACGTTAAAACATCTGCATTCCAAGTAATTCCTGTTTGAATACTGGCAATGTCTGTAAAGTTTCCAGCTGTAACTGGGATACAAAAATTCTGACCTGGATCCGAATTTAAATTTTCTAATATCAAAGAAACATCTGATGATTGTGCACATACATCTACACCATCACCCATGCCACCTTCCTCTTCTTCCTCTTCCTCTTCCTCTTC
>Ga0114957_1002981_pt1 | contig 15647 bp, 17 predicted proteins | sample BantaG_FD_87175 | JGI IMG/M metagenome (GOLD analysis project Ga0114957, IMG submission 87175) | Marine algal microbial communities from Bantry Bay, Ireland - BantryBay_4 metaG | ecosystem: Host-associated > Algae > Red algae > Unclassified | place: Bantry Bay, Ireland | collected 2014-11-21 | reverse complement strand
TCGTACCGCATTCCATCAAAACTGCGTTCTACTTTGAAGCATTCGCTGTTAAGTTCTTCAGCAGTTACCCATTTAAGCTGAACTCGGTCGTCCATTTGGGTCAGGGAAAAATCTAGAAGCGTGACAGGTAGAATGCCATTTGGACTATTGGTAAAATCGCTTGAAAGAGATACATTACCACCTCCATCACTAGTACCATCAAAAATTAGAATTTCTCCTACGGCGGCAGTAGGGATAATATCCCCAGAATTCCATAGGCCTGCTAATGCTGCTCTCGCCTCACGCGTTCCACCAGAAGGCGGTGGAGAAGGACCCCATCTCACAAAATCCTCCATAATATCGATATTATTATAATCACCACAACCATTTCTATTATAAAGTAGAATTTCTCCTTCAGGAGCGCTCATGCTAAATGGCGAGGTGGCCGTTAATTCTAAAATTAAAACTTCTCCTGGTTGCAAAGCAGTGGGATTTCCAGATAACACATTGAAAGACGCACTACCGATAGTCTTATAAGATGGTACATTACAAAGACACCAGTTGGACACGTTTTGAACCGATCCACTGACATTTTTCAGCGCTATCTTCTTAGTAATTCCTGGTGCAGGATTGTACAAAACCTCCTGAATAACGACGTTTTGAGCCTCAATTTGACTACCGAATAATAGAAACAGGCATACGAATAACCATGTAAATTTCTGTTGCATAATTTAAAACATTTTGCGTTTATTTAATTTGTTGGTTAAGGGGTATAAAGATGTACCAATAACAAATGGAGTTATTTATTACTAAATATACGTATATTTAAGAAAATTGGATCAATTTTTCCATGTTATAAATTACTTTTGTCCCAGCTTCCTCTAATTGCTTTCCGTCAGAAGCACCTGCATAGCCATATACAAACATACCCGCTGCTTTCGCCGCCTGTACTCCTGCAAGACTATCTTCTACTACAATACATTTCGACGGGGCAACTCCCATTTTTTGGGCTGCATGCAGGTAAAGATCTGGTAAAGGCTTCCACTTTTTTATATCATAAGAAATAGCGATTAAATAGATTGAGATAAAGGGAAAATATTTTTTGAACAAAAGTCAGCCCACCGCTTAAGCTACTTAACCTTATCTTTGTGTCTACATAAAGGCTAATAATAAATCCCCAGATGGTAGAACTTTTCAAACAATCTCCGCTCCTCCTCCTCTTTGTGGTTTCCGCACTAGGCTACTTGATTGGTAGTATCAGCTTTCGGGGAAATAAGATGGGTGTTGCCGCAGTATTATTTGTTGGATTAGCCTTCGGCGCACTAGATCCAGATATGAGCGTGCCGGAAATAATCGTTTCACTAGGACTCGTCATTTTTATTTATACAATTGGATTGAGTAGTGGGCCAGGCTTCTTTGCCATATTTGAAAAACAAGGATTGAAAAATGTCTTTTTCGTCATCGGTATGCTTACCCTTTCAGCCGCCATAACTATTGCGTTACATTTTTTATTTGAACTAGATGCTGCTACCTCCGGTGGATTGTTCGCAGGAGCTACCACTAATACCCCAGCACTGGCAGGCCTGTTGGATTTGATCGAAAACGCCAACCCCTCAGATATAACTAACCTGAGTGACCACGCTGTTATTGGATATTCCCTTTCCTATCCAATGGGTGTATTTGGGGTATTGATCGCTATCTTTTTCATGAGAAAATGGCTAAAGATCGATTTCAAAAAAGAAGAACAGGAATTACAGTCTGCCTACCCGATTAGTGAACAGTTGGATCGCATTACCCTGCGGATCACTAACCCGGAAGTTACCGGTATTGAAGTACGAAGTATTTACAAAAAAATTGACGGTCGGTTGGTCTTTGCCAGAATGAATCGCAACAAGAATACCTCCATCATTACCTGGGATACGCAGTTAGAACTCAACGATGAAATTGTGTTAATCGGCTCCAAAGATACTATAGAACGGGCTGTAAAATTATTGGGTGTTCCTGCTGGATATCATCTATCAGATGATCGTAGAATCTATGATGTCCGGCGTATGTTTGTCTCTAATCCGGCCATCGTAGGACATACGATTGCGTCGCTTAATTTAGCAGAACGTTTTCCCGTACTCATCACCCGAATCAATCGAGGGGATATGGAATTATTGGCCAATAGTGATACCGTTCTTGAATTTGGAGATCGTGTCCGCCTGCTCGCTCGACGAGAAGATATGGGTGAAATCAACGAAGTATTCGGTAATTCTTACGAGGCTATGAGTCACATCAATTTATTGTCTTTTGGGCTGGGAATTGCAATGGGTTTATTACTGGGGATGATAACTTTTTCACTACCCGGTGGAATTAATTTTAAACTCGGTGCCGCTGGAGGGGCGTTAATTGTTTCTTTATTATTGAGTAAATGGCGACGTACCGGTTCAATCGTCTGGACGCTTCCACATAGTGCCAACCTGACCCTTCGACAATTTGGGCTAATCTTATTATTAGCCGGAATTGGGATTCGGTCAGGACATACCTTTATGACTACATTAATGGGAGGAAGTGGTGGACTTTTGTTTATATGCGGTGCCATTATCAGTACGCTGACTGCATTTATCACGCTCTTTGTAGGATATAAATTATTTAAAATTCCCTTTAGTTTCTTAACGGGTATGGTATCCAATCAACCTGCTATCCTCGACTATGCACTCGAACAAGCTGGCAATCGCTTACCTACCATTGGATATATACTCATGCTCCCCATCGCATTAATTACCAAGATATTATTCGTACAATTGCTTTATTTATTTTTAGGGTAGGGACTTGTAAATAATTCAACATTCCTTAAGGCTTGGACTATATGACAATTCATTATTTAACCAACAAAGAAATCAATCGGCAACAATGGAATGCGATCATCACTGCTGACCCAACAGGACTGCCTTATGCACAGTCCTGGTACCTGGATGCAACTACGCATGGTCAATGGGATGCGCTCATAACAGATGATTATCAACTCCTCATGCCACTTCCCTGGAATCGAATTGTTCCCGGAATTCCACAGGTTTTTGCGCCATTATTGAGTCAGCAACTTGGACTGTTTGGCCAATCAGTTTCGGATCGTATTCTCTTGGATTTTATACAAGCTATTCCCACTCGTTTTAAAAGAGTAAAATTACCACTGCATCGAAATTTATCTCAAGTTAAACTGCCAGGCCAAATAGAAAGTTTCCGAGAAAAGAAAAATTTAATTTTAAACCTGCATCAATCTTACGAAAACATACATTCAAACTACCATAAAAGTTTACGTAAGCGAATCCGCGCTGCAACTAATCGTAGTACGATAACTAAAGGTGGGGAAGTAATGGATGTTTTTCACTTTTATAAACAACATTTAAGCAGTAAAATAAAACTACCTGACTCGGAATGGCAGTTCGTCGCCGATATACTAGATACGATTTGTAAAAAAATGGAAACCCTTATTCTTGAGGTACGCAATGCAGAAGGAGAGCGTACGGGGATGGGATTATTTCTGATTACACCTCAACGGGTCATCAACCTATTTGGTGCTTCCAGTGAGCAAGGTAAAAAAGACTTTAGCATGCACCTGATGCTGGATGCTGTCATTCAGCAATATGCCGGACAACCGCTACACTTCGACTTTGAGGGATCAGATATTCTAGGGATTTATAATTTTTTTAAAAGCTTCGGAAGCATAGAAGCTAATATTTCCGTTTACGAACGAAATAATTTACCCTGGATAATGAAAAAAGTAATAGGTAATTAACGATTCAGAGGTCAAATCAGTCCTTTATTTTTAAAAAACATCTTTTCCACAAAAATAGTTAGGTATTTTAAAATTTTTTTAACATAAAATTTTGAACTTTAATCGAAATGCCCTATATTGTTTAACATAGAAGGCCATTTTACCCATAAAAAAATTACTTCACCTTAAAAATGATAACGCCATGAAGACCCATCAACGAGAAATTCTCATTTATTACAACCCCGAATCCAGTGCAGACCGACGTACCGTAGCACATGCCCATGGATTGACTAAACACATCAAAACCTACAAGTTTGGACAAACACCTTCTACCAATACCAGTTGGTCGCAGATTTTAGGAAAATTGGATTTACATCCAAAAGACCTCATGAATAAAGCACATCCTTATTACCAAGAACACATCAGAGGCCGAGAATTTAACCGACAAGGATACCTTAAAATATTAAAACATAATCCACAGATTTTAAAAGCCCCTATAGCAATTAGAGGAGATCGTGCCGTATTGTGCAACAATCCCACTGATATTTACAGGCTTATTCATGGAGCAGTTGCACCACCTGCATAAATCTGCTTCACGACAGGACGAAACCTCCACTTCGATCTTGCCGTCGTTAAAAAACCTATAGACCTATGCTGCTTCTAAAACAGCATTGATCAAAAAAGCCTGTTTAGCCCCGTAAGTACAGATTACTTACGGGGTATTTTTTTTATAAAAAAGACAATTAAATTGCAACAAAATGTTTTATTTATTTAGGATTACCGAAAGGTTTTTATTACCTTTGTAGTACGTATTTTATTATTAATTTAAAAAACAAACATTATGGCATTTGACGTTGAAGGTCGCTTATATAAAAAATTTGACACCACACAAATAACAGAAAAATTCAAGAAAAGAGAATTCGTTCTGGAAATAGAAGATGGTGCATATACCCAGTTAATAAAATTACAACTTACCCAAAATAACTGCGAAAAACTCGATCCCTTCGAAGTAGATGACCAACTAAAAGTAACCTTCTCTCTCCGTGGAAGAGAATATACTAAAGAAGGAAAAACATCTTACTTTACTAACCTCGACGCCTGGAGAGTAGAAAAAGCAAACGGTCAATCCAATAATGGTGCACCTAACGCTAGCATGGACTCCTTTCCTACTGTAGCAGATGAACCTGCTAACACAGGTACAGGTGGTAGCAGCGTAGACGACGACCTACCATTCTAAGGATGCGAACTATCATTCTCCTATCTTTTTTTAGTGTTTTACACCTTTCCGCTTCCGCACAGCAATGGCTAACCGGAATCGAAACGGCGTGGAGTGATTCTTTTGTGGAGTGGCAACTCTACACGGAAACCGATGACGCATCAGAAGAAGAAATAAGCCCAACCGGAGCGCTAGAGTTACGCTGGAAAAATCAGGATAACTGGACAGAATGGGATTTTGATATGGACGGCTTTCGTGGCCAAATCTTGCAAGCCTCCCGTAACCAACCCAACCAATGGGAAGTCCGTAGCGATCAAGGGGTCATTACTATTCGTACCCGTTGGGTCAACGACCTGACCGAATGGAAAATCACCAATAATAATATTTCACTAGTTTTTAAAAGTAAATGGCGAAATAATCTTAACGAGTGGATATTGACCGATAAAAAATATGGCCATTTTTCAATTAAAATGGCTTGGGATGGCGATCCTCGACAATGGGATATTTATGATGAGCTGGACGAAGCAATTACACTTTCCATGAAAATGGCAATGGTCTTTGTGGCTACTTTTTATAGCGCTCCAAAAATATAGGCATAGTCAAAAGTAAAACAATAATCGTTTTGCTTTTGACTATTATTTTTATCTTTTAAAGGTTTTAGAAAAAATCGCTTCATTGTTTCGATCATCTCTGACCATCAATCTAAGCTGATGTTCTCCTTGCGGCAAATCACTTTCAAACCGATGCGTTAACAAATCATTCTTTGCATCATATTCCATTAATATCCATTGCCCATCCAAATAAGCTTCGTATTGAAACTCATCAACGTTCGGTGCCGTAGCAAAATTATCACTTACTTTAAAGCTCATCCGATTGTATCCCGTCATATTTGAGCTGAATTTCTCTGGCGTTACACGAGGTGCTTCTGTGTCTACCATCACACTAAAATCTCCCAAATCCCGTACTTTCGTCTGTAACATTTCTCCTTCCCAGCTTCCTCCACAGGTAATTATTTTTTGATCTGGCTGGCAATATGCAATAAATGCCTTGTCTCTTAAATTCTCCGGTAAACTAATCGGACGGATCGACAGATTATAGTATTTATGTACTGGTGTTTTATAATCATGCACCTGATGAACAGGGGAATAAACATTGGCAGACTTTTCAGCAATCGTGTTATACTTAAAATATAAGTTTTCATATAATGTACCATCAGGCATGGAGAGCGAAAAATTTTCTGTCGTAATCGTATTCGCCTGATCGTAAGGTAACAGGTAGTTATACGTTCGAGCAGGCGGTTCGGGGACTTCCCCTCGTTTGACCCAAAACTCAAGAATACTTTCGTTGCCCGCTACATCCGTCACCTCAAAATAAATTTTCGTTGCTTTATTTTTTTGTAATTCTATTACTCCATCGTTTATTTTTTTGTCATAAATAGATAGACGATTTCCTGGTAGTGCATAAAATCGATTGATATAGCTTTTATCACTTACCTGTTCTTTATAATCCAGGTGCGCATTGATATAACGAGATTCTCCGAACGAAAAAGTTTCCATTGTAAATCCATAGATTGGTTGATCATCAGCCCTCATGGCCACTTTATATACGCCATTCCAATTGGGAGCTAGTGACATGTGATCATAAGCTTTCAGTCCAACACCAATCCGCCACGCACCGATGCGTAAAGTGTCACCGCTGACGCGATACCCCTTTCCCCCCTTTTTCACTTTAACGGTTTTAGTATCAAGCGTTTCCAGTTTATCATTCAGTGAATATATTTTTATCTCGTGTAGTTTAGGAGCTAATTTATCTTTAGCCTTAAGGCCAAAAAGCAAAGGATTGATTGGCTTTGAAGTTCGCGTATCTCGAATTTCAAAATGAAGATGTGGGCCATAAGACCGACCAGAAGTCCCCATCTTTCCCAGTGTTTCGCCTTTGGTTACTGTAAATTTTCCCTTGGACGGATAGGCTTCCATTTCAAAGGTCTTCTTTCGTTTTTGTTCAGCAGCGATATAAGCCGCTACTGCTTTGGGGAAGTTGGCGAGGTGTGCATATACAGAGGTATAACCATTAGGATGATTGATATAAAGTACATTTCCATATCCACCTGATTGTACTTTGATGCGGGCAATATAACCGTCGGCTACCGCGAGAATAGGTTGCCCACTTTTTCCGTTGTGCGCTTTTATATCAATGCCTGCGTGAAGATGATTGGATCGTAATTCGCCAAAAGTACCCGACAATTTAATCGGTGTATTGATGGGCGAACGGAAGTAGTTTTGTGGATAGTCCTTGGAAGTATTATTCTGGGTAAACGATAATAAAAGGAATAGACTAAGAAGAAATAATATGGTAAATATCAGTTTGATACGCATAGGCTTAAGTCGTCTTTTAAAGAGGTTATTTATAAAAAATAAGTGCTGCTTAACGCATCAGTTGCTCCCCCCAGTTACCAATAAGGGTTTCCTCCTTTTCGTTCTTTTCCATTATCTCCAAAAACAAATGTCGCGGAATACTACACCCACCCAAACTCTGCAAATGTCTTGTTTCCTGTTGGCAATCAATTAACCAAAATCCTTGCGCCGTCAAAATACGAACGAGCGTAATAAATCCCGCTTTGGAAGCATTGGAGACATACGCAAACATAGATTCTCCAAAAAAAACTTTACCTAATGAGATTCCATATAATCCACCAACTAGCTTTTTATCCTGCCATACCTCTACACTATGTGCGTACCCCAGTTCGTGTAACCGCACATAACCCGCAAGCATTTCATCCGTAATCCAGGAACCATCGCCCCCTTTTTCTACCGCTCGTAATTCACGACAAGCCAGCATCACGGATTCAAATTCCTGATCAAAGGTATAGTCAAATTTTTGTTGATTAAAAATGGGCCGCATACTCTTGGCCACTTTTAAATTTTCGGGAAAGAGTACAAAACGTGGGTCGGGTGACCACCAGACAATAGGTTCTCCTTCATTGTACCAGGGAAATAAGCCCGAACGGTACGCGAGCAAAAGACGTTCTGAGGATAAATCACCACCAACGGCCAATCGACCGTAATGGTCAGCCAGTTCTGCCGGCGGAAAGTTGAGTTCTTCATCTATCAGCCGAAAAACGGGCATAAGGATAAGGTTTATTGAAAGAGATTGGAGAACAGCATTTGGATGTAAAAGGCCACTTATTCAGCCATACTTTCGATCACAGCAGAAAGTCCCCGCTCTACCAACGCATCCTTGAAAGGACGTAGCGTTTCGTGAGGAGCAGTCTTAACTACCGCTTTTCCTTTGTAATGAATAATCATCGCCAATTGCTCCGACTGTGTACGAGAATGACTAAGCACATCAACAAAGCATTCTATCACCCACTGAAACGTGTTCTGGTCATCATTATATACCAACAGTTCAGCTGGCGTTCCTGTATCTGTAGTTTTTTCTGCTACCAATACTTCTTCTAAAGTGTCCGTACTATTAAACATTGTAATAATTTTATTAAAATATACAGCGAGAAATTCACAAAAATCTTTGAATTCCTTATAATACTAGCAAGTTACATATTTATATAAATATAAACTAATTTAAATTCTTTAAAGTTTCCTTTACTGCCTCAAAATTAGGTAAATCTCCAGCAGACTCCAATACTTCAGCATATTGAATAATACCTTCTTTATCAATTACAAAGGCAGAACGCTTGGAAACACCTTTCATATCCAATACAAAATCCTCGTAGAACGTATCATAAGCACGAGAGACTGTCTTATTAAAATCAGACAATAAAGAAAAGGAGAATTTCTGTTCTTCTTTATATTTTTCCAGAGTAAACAACGAATCCACTGAGATAGCTAGTATCTCTGCTGACAGATCATTATAACTAGCAATATCATCACGCATGTTGCAAAGCTCTTCTGTGCAAGTGCCAGTGAAAGCCAATGGAAAAAATAGTAGTACAACGTTTTTTCCTTTATAATCTTCCAGAGAAATCTCAGATTTATCTGTGGCTCTCAGGGTGAAATTAGGTGCTTTTTCTCCTTTTTGAATCTTCATACTATGTTTTTTCAGTTTTTATAAAAATAACTACAAATATACCCTATCAACCCGTATATTAGGATAGTTGTTCAAGTAAAGATAAGGATTATGTACTGAATATTTATCGAATGTTGGTCATATATTTTTAATTTTACAAAATGTTAACAGCTTATCATCCTCCTAGTTCGGGTAAAGTAAATGCAGCAGATCATCAGGCTGCGGATGGACCTTTCTTTTGTCCCGCCTGTGGTAGTGAACTCCGACTGCGTAAGGGACTGAAACGAATCCATCATTTTTTCCATCCTTCCGAAAAGACCTGTCACTACCGAGGCGAGTCTCAATTACACCTTCGTATCAAAAAGCAGATGTATTTTACACTGATAGAAGAACTTGGTTATCAAGTCAAAAAGGTCGAAATCGAAAAAATGATTGACAATATTCGCCCCGATGTTTTTGTTGAAGGATTTAAAAAGAAAATTGGGATCGAAATTCAGGTCACGCCACTTACGCCCGCTGAGTTGATTCGACGTACGGTGGCTTATTATCAAAAAAAAATTCATCTGCTGTGGGTACTTCCCTTTTCTCATGCCCGTATTTTTGCTGCCGACGATCAGGAGTTTCAACCCATCCGGCTCAAGGTCTATGAGCAGATGCTTTTTTATATGTATTACAAAAATCTGATCTTTTGGGACGATACTGAAAAGTATAGCAAAGGATTTATCGCGCTCCAACTAAAAGATGTCTTTCAAGGTGATCGCGCTTTTTATTCAAAAGACTGGAGTACGGTTATCCGGTTTTCACCCAAAAAACTCAAACAAACAAAACTCCCTTACGACATCGAGTACAATCTTCCCCTCAAATCTTTTATCCCTATTTATGCACCGCCCTTCCGTATGCCCGGGATGGACTTTTGGCTGCCCGGACGATTTATTATGGGAAGAAAAACATAGCAGATAAAACGGTAAAGTGCATGACGAATTTTATGCTTTCACTATTTGTATCGACTGTAGTTCGGTAGCTACCATTTATCTTAGCGCTTTTTACAGGTATACACGTTGAAGAGGCCTAGTAGCCAAAAGCTACCTGACTAACAGGCTTTAAGTTGATTCCAACAATTTGTCACGCATTCATAGCAATAGTAAGTATCTTTACTTCCAAAATACAACTCATTTGAATACCACCCAACGTGCTTATCTTGAACTTCATTTTGCCGTATTACTTTTCGGCTTTACTGCTATTTTGGGGGATTTGATTACGCTTTCCGCGCTTGTGCTAGTCTGGTGGCGCATGGGGATTACGACGGCAAGCATCCCGTTATTGACCAAAATAAAAGCCAGGCTATCCACATTACCAAGGTCGCTGATTCTTCGCTATATGAGTATAGGAGTGCTGGTCGCCCTTCACTGGATCTGCTTTTTTGGATCAGTCAAGTTAGCCAATGCGTCTATCTCTCTGATCTGTATGGCTACCACTTCTTTTTTTACAGCGCTAATTGAACCACTCGTATTTCGACGGGCGTTGAAATGGGATGAATTGAGTTTGGGATTATTGATGATTCCCGGTATCATGCTGATCGTCAACAATACCGAAGGGGCCATGATATTGGGAATTCTAGTAGGCTTGATGAGTGCTTTTTTAGCTTCTTTATTTGCAGTATTGAATAAGCAATTGGTAGATGAAGCGGAACCACTCACCATTACCTTTTTGGAGTTGGGAAGCGGCTGGTTATTTTTAAGTTTAGTATTGCCTTGCTATTTTTATTTTAATCAAGAAATGACTTTTCTACCACAAGGATATGATTGGTTATGGCTGATCGTGCTGGCTTTGTTATGTACAACATTGGCTTATGTGCTGTCGCTACGTGCATTAAAACATTTGTCTGCTTTTTCTTCTACGCTTACGATTAATCTGGAACCCGTTTATGGAATTTTACTCGCTTGGCTTCTATTAGATGATGCGCAAGAATTGTCTCCTCAATTTTATGTAGGTTGTCTGTTAATTATCGGAGCTATATTTTTTCATGCTTTTCGTAGTATTAAAACCGCTCGTCAATATGGAGACTAATCGCTTGAATAAATACTGTGAGGAACACACCACTCCTCCTTCCCCACTTCTCAATGACCTACTTCGAGAAACCCATCTCAAAACCCTCGCGCCTCAAATGGCATCGGGGCATTTGCAGGGAGCATTACTCAGTTTTATCAGTCAGATGATTCGACCAAAGTCCATATTGGAGATAGGTAGTTTTACGGGATATGCTACCTTATGCTTGTTGAAAGGATTGGCGGCTGATGGGATTATTCATACGGTTGAGGTAAATCAGGAGTTAGCTTATATCATTAAAAAGTATGTCCGTCGTGCCAATGCACAGGATCGTATTCAATTGCATATTGGGAAGGCACAAGAGATTGTCCCTACGTTAGATACAACTTTTGATTTGGTATTTATTGATGCGGGGAAGATGCACTATCCACAATATTATGACCTGGTGATTGATCGGGTAAATGTTGGTGGATACCTTTTGGCAGACAATGTCCTTTGGAGTGGTAAAGTGCTAAAAGATACAAAAGATCGGGATAGTGAGATTTTAGATTTTTTTAATAAAAAAATCCAAAATGACCCTAGAGTAGAAAATATATTATTACCCATTAGAGATGGGCTGATGATCGCACGAAAAATTTGATAAATTGATAAATTGATAAATTACTTCGAATAACTTACTGCTAACAAAAAGCCTACTTTCCTATACTCCGCAAGGCACGATGCGCCATGTCTCGCAGTTCCGTTATAGAAGTTGCTCCTTCTCTGCGTTCCAGCACTTCTCCTTCTTTATTCATAAAAATCAAAGTAGGATATACACTTGCACTATAAATGGTAGCAACCACCTGTCCATTGTCTTTTTCTGCATCTACTTTATAGTTTACAAAATTCTTATTCATAAATTTTTCTGTTTCCTTATCGGTAAAAACATACTCATCCATCAGTTTACAGGGCGCACACCAAGTGGTATAAATATCTAAAAATACTAACTGATCCATTCGTCCAGCTTTTTCCAACACCTTACTAAACTGATCTGTTTCAACGAAATTAACGCCTACCTTCTTCTTCGGCGTACGAGAAGTTCTTGAGTTAGATTTATTAGAATTGCACGCTGGTAAGAATAAGGCTACCAACAACAGCGTCAACAGTATATGGATTGAGTTTTTCATAGATTGCGTTTTGCTACAAACGTTTTAGAACGTGATTTAATTACATGGACAGCTAAAATCTTTAAGCATTTTTATTTTGATAAAGTTGATTTAATTTTTCATATTTCAATGCAACGGTTTTAGCCGCCCGCTGACTAATGATCCATCCAGCTTTACCATCCAAAAACCCTTTTTGTAAGATAAAGGTTCTAAAAAGTCGGAATAATGGTCCGCCTTTTTGCTTAATCCAGCTTGGTTTCTTCCCATTTGCATAAAGTTCTGCCGCTGATAAGTTACTGTATAATTCGATCCGCTGCCAATGATCCGCGTCGTTCTTATAACTATAGTGATAAAGGAGTCCAGATAATTTAGTCACCTTTACTGTACTCGAAAATTTCAGTTTTTCATGAACAAATTCTCCTACCCAATAACTCATTCTCCGATCAAAAATTCGAATTTTCCAATCTGGGAACCAGCCACAATGCTTTATCCATTGCCCCAAAAAATTATTTAATCGGTTAAAAGCATACGCCATATTTCCGTCAAAGGAAAGATTTAAAATAGCAGCAGCCAGTTCGGTAGAAATCACTTCGTCCGCATCAATGGATAATATCCAATCATTGGCAGCTAGTGAATTAGCATAGTTTTTAGTTTGAGCATAGCCCTTCCATTCGGTGGAGACTACCCGTGCGCCCAGTTTTCTTGCAATGGCTACCGTATCATCTTCACTGCCGCTATCCACCACCAAAATTTCCTCAACCACGGACAAGAGCGAATGGATACAACGGGTAATATTATCCGCCTCGTTTTTGGTAATGATAACGGCGGTAAGCGGTGCAACTGGCATAGGTCTATCAGGTTCGTTTGATCTGTGCACCCAACGCATTGAGTCGCGTATCAATATTTTGATAGCCTCGATCAATTTGGTGAATATTGCGAATAATACTCGTGCCTTTGGCGGATAGAGCCGCGATCAACAACGCTACCCCAGCACGGATATCAGGTGAAGTCATCTCAATGGCGCGTAATTGCTGTGCCCGATTCAATCCAATTACCGTCGCTCGGTGTGGATCACATAAAATTATTTGCGCCCCCATATCAATTAGTTTATCCACAAAAAACAACCGACTTTCAAACATCTTCTGGTGTATCAGCACACTACCTCTTGCTTGGGTAGCCATCACCAAAACAATACTCATCAAATCCGGCGTAAATCCAGGCCATGGTGCATCATAAATAGTCATGATGGAGCCATCAATAAAGGTTTGAATTTCATAGGTATCCTGTGCAGGAATATGAATATCGTCGCCATTAAGATTCATTTTTACGCCCATCCGATCAAATATATGCAGGGTATTTCCCAACTGATCTATCCGACAATTTTTGATGGTAATATCAGATTGGGTCATAGCAGCCAGTCCGATAAAACTACCAATTTCGATAAAGTCGGGGAGCATCCGATGTTCTGTTCCAGATAACTTTTCTACTCCTTCAATCGTCAATAGGTTGGAACCAATACCGGAAATTTTTCCACCCATTCGATTGATCATTTTACAAAGTTGCTGTAAGTAAGGCTCACAAGCAGCATTATAAATTTGGGTCGTTCCTTCGGCTAGTACAGCCGCCATTACAATATTGGCCGTACCCGTCACAGATATTTCATCCATGAGCAGATAGGTTCCTTTGAGTTGCGCTGCCTGAATAGCGTAGGCATTTTTATCTGGATCATATTGAAATTTAGCACCTAGTTTTTCCAACGCCAGAAAGTGCGTATCCAATCGACGACGACCTATTTTATCTCCTCCTGGGCGAGGTAAATAAGCTTTTCCAAATCGTCCTACCATCGCGCCAATCAACATGACTGATCCTCGAATACGGCTTGCATTTTTTCTAAATTCAGCAGAATAAAAATAATCCAGATCAATATCATCAGCGATAAAAGACCATTCGCCAGGAGAAAGATTTTTTACCTTTACCCCCAAGCCTTCAATCAAAGCAATCAATCGTTGTACATCCAAAATATCCGGTACATTAGAAAGTACAATGGGTTGGTCGGTTAACATGACTGCGCATAGGATTTGCAAGGATTCGTTTTTTGCTCCTTGAGGCGTAATTTCTCCGTTCAGTGTGTTTCCACCAGTTACGGCAAAGGTGTCGGTATTCATAGTTGTTAATTATTTGTATTAAAAAAGCTCGTCTGAACACTATTGGGATAAAAATCTCAATAAATGAATTCAGACAAGCTTTTGTATGCAAGTGTTTAAGAAGCAGAAGAAAATGGTCTATTTTCGACGGTAATTCTTACTGTTATTGCGACCATATTTTCCGCCAGAACGATTTTGATTGTTAGATCGTTTACCACCACCGGATCGTCGCTTATCCTTACTATTGTCGTTGCGGACATTATTGATGGGATCTACGTAGATACTATCTCTTACGGAAAGTTCTCCATCGGAAAGCGAACTCAAGTCTCCTTTTATTACCTCATCACTAATAAAATGTTCTTTGTTCCAGGTACGATAAGCCAACTTCATGTAAGAGGCGATGATATTGGTAAATGCCTGTTGTTTTGTAGGATCATCCATTGCACGTGCTTTGCTGATCATTCGTTTTACATTGGTACCATAGTGACGATATCGCGCATCAGCTTGTGGGTAAGGAACTTTAGCAGGCTTAGCCATAAATTCTTCACGCGTAGGAGGATCACCTTCAGGAGGCTGAACCTTCAGATCAAATCGAGCGATTTGAAAAAGGTGTTTCCACAACTTGGTACGATAATCTTCAATCGTACGGTTTTGCGGATTCATCTGGTGCATCAAGTCTATAATTCGTTCGGCGAAGGCCTGGCGAAATTCGTCATCTTCAATGGTTCGAGCATGATTGACCAGCAGCTGCACATTTCTTCCATACTCTGGCATCTCCAGATTTTCTTTATTTGAGTTATATTGCATTTGCATAATTTTAGGTTTTGTCTCTGATTCTGTGTTAAGGCTTTCTTTTATTCTACGGTTACAGACTTTGCTAAGTTACGGGGTTGATCTACGTTACAACCTCGCATGAGCGCAATGTGATAGGATAATAATTGTAAAGGAATAACAGAAAGTAATGGAGACAATGGCTCATCCGTTGCTGGAATTTCGATTACGTGATCGGCAATATCTCTGATCACGGTGTCTCCTTCATTGATAATGGCAATCACCATACCTTTACGAGCTTTTACCTCCTGAATGTTGCTGACTATTTTTTCGTGTGCACTTTTATTATTAGCAATAACAATAACAGGCATATTTTCGTCAATTAAAGCAATAGGCCCGTGTTTCATTTCTGCTGCCGGATATCCTTCAGCGTGAATATAAGAAATTTCTTTCAACTTTAAGGCGCCTTCCAATGCTACGGGAAAGTTGTAACCTCGTCCGAGATAAAGTGCATTATCAATATCTTTGATTTCTCCAGCAATAAATTTTATCTGTTCATTTTTTTG
>Ga0114957_1002980_pt1 | contig 15651 bp, 10 predicted proteins | sample BantaG_FD_87175 | JGI IMG/M metagenome (GOLD analysis project Ga0114957, IMG submission 87175) | Marine algal microbial communities from Bantry Bay, Ireland - BantryBay_4 metaG | ecosystem: Host-associated > Algae > Red algae > Unclassified | place: Bantry Bay, Ireland | collected 2014-11-21 | reverse complement strand
CTTTACTTTAGATCTCCCATACTGCAATACAATTATGATGCAGTTATTCCTAAATCAGTTCAGTAAAATAAAACCTAACGAACTTAAAATTATTGTTATGGATGAAGCCTCATTTCACCACATTAAAAATTAAACATATTTTGTAATATTATACCCATATTCATTCCTCCATACAGTCCCAAACACAATCCTACTGAAAGAGTGTGACTACATTTGAAAAACCAACACTTCATCATAAAATATTTGAACCACTAAAGCAAATGCAAGAAAAAAATGCACCAAATTATTAGATAACTATTAACCGTATAGAGTATAAAATCACTAATTGAATATAAACTATATATTGATGATATTTTATAATAGAAATAGTATCATCACAAAATATTACCTTATTATTGCATTCTTACATTAAGTTCAAAAATATTAGGTGGTATTTTTAATAAAAAGTCTGAAGCCAAAAGTGAGCTTTCCGTTTTTATAAGTTGCTCGTCAATATTTAATTATTAACCGAAATTATTGCAGTAAATCCCTTCTTTTAGTGCCAAAATAGCAAGATTATCTGCCAAAATAGCATATACAATCGGTTGGCACGTCAATTGAATATATATTGGTAAAAATTAAAAACAAAGTTATATGAGCAAAATAATAGGAATAGATTTAGGTACAACAAACTCGGTAGTTTCTGTAATGGAAGGTAACGAACCTGTTGTAATTACCAACGCAGAGGGCAGAAGAACAACACCATCTGTAGTGGCTTTTTTAGATAATGGCGAGCGTAAAATTGGCGATCCGGCAAAACGACAAGCCATTACTAACCCTACAAAAACCATTGCTTCGATAAAGCGTTTTATGGGTAACCGCTATAGCGAAATTGCTGGCGAACTTTCAAAAGTAGCTTACTCGGTACTGAAAGGCGATAATGATAGCATTAGAATTGAAATTGATGATCGTAAATATACGCCGCAAGAAATTTCGGCGATGGTGTTGCAGAAAATGAAGAAAACTGCCGAAGATTATTTAGGACAAGAAATTACGGAAGCGGTAATTACGGTGCCAGCTTATTTTAACGATTCGCAACGGCAAGCAACAAAAGAAGCTGGTGCAATTGCTGGTTTAACAGTAAAGCGTATTATCAACGAGCCAACTGCAGCAGCTTTGGCTTATGGTATGGATAAGAAAAATATTGATCAAAAAATTGCCGTTTTCGATTTGGGTGGCGGTACTTTCGATATTTCCATATTAGAATTGGGCGATGGCGTTTTTGAAGTAAAATCAACTAACGGCGATACGCATTTAGGTGGTGATGATTTTGATCATTTAATAATGGATTGGTTGGCCGATGAGTTTAAGAGTGCCGAAAATATGGATTTAAGAAAAGATCCGATGGCATTACAGCGTTTAAAAGAAGCGGCAGAAAAAGCAAAAATTGAATTGTCTTCTTCCCCAGAGTCGGAAATAAATTTGCCATACATTACTTCGGTTGATGGCGTACCTAAACACTTGGTGAAAAAGTTGAGCCGTTCAAAATTTGAGCAACTGGCCGATAATTTGATTGAAAGAACTTTAGCACCTTGTAAAACGGCTTTAAAAGATGCTGGTTTAAATGCATCGGAAATTGACGAAGTAATTTTGGTTGGTGGTTCAACTCGCATACCTAAAATACAAGAAGTTGTAGAGAATTTTTTTGGTAAAAAACCAAACAGGGGCGTAAACCCCGATGAGGTGGTTGCCATTGGTGCAGCTATACAAGGTGGCGTTTTAAGTGGTGATGTAAAAGATGTTTTATTGTTAGATGTAACGCCGCTAACCTTAGGTATTGAAACATTAGGTGGCGTATCAACCACTCTAATTGATGCCAATACCACTATACCAAGTAAAAAATCGCAGGTATTTAGCACGGCAGTTGATAACCAGCCTTCGGTAGAAATTAATATTTTACAAGGCGAACGTTCAATGGCAAAAGATAACCGTTCTATTGGCAAGTTTCACTTAGATAGCTTACCACCAGCATCGCGAGGAGTACCACAAATTGAGGTAACTTTTGATATAGATGCGAACGGTATTTTAAATGTAAGTGCCAAAGATAAAGGTACTGGCAAACAACAAAGTATTAGAATTGAAGCTTCAACTGGTTTAAGTGACGCAGAAATACAAAAAATGCGTGATGAGGCGAAAGCTAATGAAGATATAGATAAGAAAGCAAAAGAAGTACAAGAAAAAATTAATCAAGCAGATGGGTTGATTTTTCAAACAGAAAAGCAATTGAAAGAGTTTGGCGATAAAATACCAGCTGACAAAAAAGGAGAAATTGAGAAAGCATTAGCAGACTTAAAGGAAGCACATGCAACTCAAGATATTGCAAAAATTGATCCTGCTTTTGAAACGTTAAATACTACTTGGCAAGCTGCTTCGGAAGATATTTACAAAGCACAACAAGAGGCCCAAGCAAATGGTGAAGGTGCAGATGCTACAGCAAATGCAGGCGAAGCAACTGCCGAAGATGAAGCCGAATCAACTGATAGTGTAGAAGATGTTGAGTTTGAAGAAGTAGATGAGAAAAAATAAGGTAAAGGCCTTGTAAAAATATTGTAGGGTTTTGGGTTTAAAAAGCTTCACCAAAAGGTGAGGCTTTTTTTGTGATTTATTACATAAAAAATTTGGTAACCACTTATTTAGAACCATTCTGTATTAATATTTACTATTGATTATGAGCATCATTTCTTTTATCATTACAAAAAATTATAATTATGGATAAAGCTAAAGTAGCGAGTAAAACCCCTTTTGCGGTTGAAGTAGCAGCCAATAAAAATTATGCTTGGTGTAGTTGTGGGTTAAGTGATAACCAACCTTTTTGCGATGGTAAACATAAAGGTAGTAGTTTTGCACCCCAAATTGTAAAGTTTGAGGAAGCTAAAACGGTTTATTTCTGCGGTTGTAAACAAACAAAAAATTCTTGCTTGTGCGATGGTACGCATAAACAATTGTAGGGACTTAAATTTGTAAAGTAGTAAACCACAAAAGAACGACTCAATAGCTTATAACAAATATGAATATTATTATAATTAATTGGTTATTTAATTATTTAAACTATAATAGTAGTTTTAATTATATTGAGCTATAATAATGCATCATATAAAACTAATTAGTGACAATCATATTTTACATATTAATTTTTGCTTGTTTAATAGAAGTAGTTCGAGCGATTAATAATATTTTTGAGGCAAGAAGAAAAAGGATAGCTGCTAAACGTATTTGGAAAGAGTTTGAAGAAGATGAAAGTTCTAAAAATAAGGAAGAAGATAAATAGAGTAAACATATCAATTGCTCGTGCAGCTATTTTAGCTACAAAAAGTTAGGCCTCATCAATAATTAATGAAGGAAGCCTTTGCTTTTTGATTGCCAATAATATAGCTACCCAATGCAGCAAACTACCTGTAACTACAAATAAATGCCATATAGCATGGTAGTATTTAAAATCATCATCATAATAAAAAAAATAAGTACCCGCGGTATAAAAAATTCCTCCTGTAACAATAAAAGCTAATATAATTGGATAAACCTTTTTAATAGATGGCTTTATTAAAGCAATGCCCACCCAACCTAATATTAAATAAATAATTAAGGAATATAAACTGGGTAGTTTAGTAAAAAAAATAGAAATATTGATACCAATTACAGAAGTTAACCATACAAAAGATAGTAATAAAAAGCCAAACTTATCTTTAAAATAGATTAATATGTAAGCTGTATAAGTGCCAGAAATTAGAAAATATATTGAAAGATGATCAAAGTAATTTAAAATTTCTTTTACCGGTTTAAAAGCAATAGCATGGAAAATTGTAGAAGAGAAATAGACCGTCAACAGCCCAAAAGAAAAAAAACAAACACCAATTATGCTGCCAATATCATTTTTTTTAACAGCTATTGAAATTAGTAATGGGCATAAAACAAAAAATAAAACTCCAGCTATTCCATGAGTTAGAGAATTAGCTAACTCTTCTTCAATAAGGTACATCTAAGGCTGTGTCAAAAATTTGTTAATGTTGCAAACATAGTAAAGAGAGCCGAATATTAAACTACTTCAATCATTTTTAATTAACTTATCAAATATTTTTTGGGTGGTTAATGCTTTCTTTAAAACAAAGCTAAACCATTGCGGCCCAATTAGGGTTATTATAATCTTAAATATAAAATCAATTTTATAATTTTTATTTCACGAACAAAGTAACTTGCTAATACTATAAATTTACAAAGAGTCACCCCTTTTATTTTTTAAATAATATAAAATTTTTATTGTGTGGTCAAAAAATCACTTTCTCATTTATTACTATTTGCTACTAACACATGTATTACTTTTGTAAGCCAGGCGCAAAAACGTAATTGCAGGGCTGTAGATGTGCTGAAAAGGTAATTAGAACGTTACCAAAATTTAATTGAAACAAACACAACTCAAACTTACAAAATTAATGTAGCAGATTGGAAACCGGGTTACTACTTATACTAAATTTACTATAAAATGTGACACAAATTTCGTTTTAATACCAGAGATCTTTTCATTAAAAATACTCGCCGTAGCTGTTGGCTATGCCAGCAATTTGTGCCTCAAGCTCACCAAATTAAATTCATTTTTTTGTATAACATTTGATACTCAAATTGGTACTACTTGGTGTAACCACTAACAACGGAAAACAAATATTTTGAAACCTTTTAATTAATTGATAGTTTATTTAAATTTTTATAAAATAACGGGCTAAATCTGAAATAGGTTTAGCCTTTTATTTGTTTTTATTTAGAAGCGAAATTGATGGCTACACAAATAATGATTCCCAGCTATCCGTTCAAATGCTGCGGCCTCGCATCAATGCCAACGCTCCTGGCAGCATAACCACTTCTATCTGGGCTATTATGGAAACATTGTGCTGCCGAACAGATATTTTTTAAATTAAAAATTAAACAAATTAATCTGTAGCAAAATTATAACAAGTAATATGGCCACACAACTATACCCAACCTGTAAGAAAAACCTATAGCTACAACCAATTTTTTATGCGCCTGCAAATGATTAATTGTGGCAAAAGGTCGCATCATTTTTTTCCGTATTAGCAAAATAGCTTCTTAAAAAAAAATACTATTATTGTATTAGCTTACAATATTTTTTTAATTAACACAAAATCAATAATCAAAATACAAACATTAAAAATAACACGGCTAATATGCAAAGCAACTAAACTACCATATAATCTTGGTTTTCGTATTCACCCGACTCCACCTTCGATCTTACCGCTTCAAATGCATCTAAAGTTTGTCTAATATCTTCTTCGGTATGCGAAGCAGTTGGAATTAATCGCAACAAAATAATTCCCTTTGGCACAACTGGGTATACTACTATTGAGCAAAATATGTTATGATTCTCGCGTAAATCGTAAGTTATACCAGCAGCAATTTTTGATGAACCATCTAAATAAACCGGAGTAACGCACGAGCTGGTGTTACCTATATTAAAGCCCCTTTCTTTTAAGCCACTTTGAAGAATTTTTACATTTGCCCATAATTTTTCTTTCAACTTAGGCTGGGTTTGCAATAACGCTAACCGTTTTAAATTACCTACCACTACAGGCATAGAAAGCGACTTAGCAAAAATTTGAGAGCGAGTATTGTATTTTAAATACTCCACCACCTGCTTATCCGATGAAATAAATGCACCAACATTAGCCATTGACTTAGCAAAAGTACTAAAGTAAACATCTATGTCATCTTGGCAATCTTGTTCTTCGCCTGTACCAGCTCCAGTAGCGCCAAGTGTTCCAAAACCGTGTGCATCATCAACCATTAGCCTAAAATTGTATTGTTTTTTTAAGGCAACAATCTCTTTTAATTTACCTTGGTCACCTGCCATTCCAAATACACCTTCCGAAATAACTAAAATGGCACCATCGGTATCTGCTACCCACTTATTAGCTCGTTTCAATTGAGTTTCTAAGCTTTCCATATCATTATGGTTAAAAACATAACGTTTACCCATGTGCAAGCGTACACCATCTAATATACAAGCATGAGATTCTGCATCATAAACTACCACATCTCTACGGTCAACCAAAGCATCAATAGCACTCATAATACCTTGGTAACCAAAGTTTAATAATACTGCATCTTCTTTTTTGGTAAAAGCAGCCAGTTTGGCTTCTAATTCATCGTGCAAATCGCTATTACCACTCATTAATCTGGAACCCATAGGGTAAGCCAATCCCCAATCTCTTGCGGCTTCTTCATCGGCTTTTCTTATTTCCGGATGGTTGCCCATACCCAAATAATCATTAATACTCCAAATAATTTTTTCTTTTCCTTTAAAAGTCATGCGGCTACCTAAATTACCTTCTAACTTCGGAAAAATGTAATAACCATGCCCAACTTTAGCATATTGCCCTAATGGACCTCTGTCTTCTAGTAATTTTTCAAATAAATCCATTTTTAGAAAATTTTTAAACTTTGCAAAAGTAATTTAATCGTACAATAAAAAGTCTTATTCAACAATAAATTTTAATTTTTGTTAAACATAAGTCTTTAATTGATGCATGCTTTGCCAAAATTCATCTTTTACAAAAAATAATCTTGTAAATTAATTGCCTGAATATTTTTTAATTTTAAGATAATAAGTAAGATAATATTAGCCATATAACTATATTTAAATTTTACATAACAACTAATTTATTATGCGTGAAAACCCATTTGAATATGAATACCGATAAATTTAGTTGGGCAATTTATTAATATTATATTTTTTGCTTATAAATACCAGTTACTATTCAATTACCGTCTTCACAAAATCAGCGGACTTCTCGCTATCAATTTGTTCAATTATTATTATTTTAGTTTTAAAAAATAAATGCTCCTATCTTATTTATTTATTTTTATTACAATTGTGAAATATTTTAAAATTAACGTTTATTAAGAAACAATAACGTTGTATGATGTTTTATTGTAAATTACGGTAATAACTTCCTTATATATTTATTGTTTTTACGAGCTATAGTTTACTATATTTGCCTATTATTAACAAATTTTTAACAAACTATTATTATAATTAATAAGTGTATATGAAGAAAATTAGACTAAGACTTTGTATGTTATTTGCAATATTGCTAACAACAAGTCAAATAATCGCACAAATTGCGGTAACAGGTGTGGTTACCGATAGCGATTATGGAGATCCTTTACCCGGCGTTAACGTTGTGGTGGAAGGAACAACACAAGGAACCGTTACAGATATTGACGGTAAATTTAACATTAAAGTGCCCGATGGAGACAGCCAACTTACTTTTACTTATGTAGGTATGGAGTCGCAAACAGTAACCGTAGGCGAGCAAAGCATTATTGATGTGGTATTGGGTACTGGTAAATATTTAGAGGAAGTGGTTGTAACTGCTTTGGGTATAAAACGTGAAAAGAAAACGTTAGGTTATTCTACTCAACAAGTTGACGGAGGCGAAGTTACTAAAGTCAAAAATGCTAACTTTGTTAATTCTCTTTCTGGTAAAGTAGCTGGTTTAGATGTAAAAACTTCCGGCACATTGGGAGCATCTTCTAATGTAATAATTCGTGGTTCATCCTCAATAACAGGTAATAACCAAGCTTTATTTGTAGTTGATGGTATTCCTATTAGTAACAACATTTCTAATGGAACTGATCAAGCATCTGGTCGAGGAGGTTACGATTACGGTAATGCAGCCTCCGACATTAATCCAGAAGATATTGAATCAGTAAACGTATTGAAAGGTGCTGCAGCAACTGCGCTTTATGGTTCATCTGCTATGAATGGTGTGGTGTTAATAACAACTAAAAGAGGCAAAAAGAATGCAGGTATTGGCGTTTCTGCGAGCATTGGTTACACAACTGGCTCAATTGATAAAACTACCATGCCACGTTACCAAAAACAATATGGACCTGGTTACTCTAATGTTAATGGTTGGTATTCTGGTTCTTATGCTACTGATCTTGGTGCTGATAAAAACATTGATGGTTTAGATTACCTTAACGATTATTTTGGTGATGGCGAGTCTGGTTTCGTTAGCAATAACTATGAAGATGCTTCTTTTGGTGCCCCATTCGATCCAAGTTTACAGGTTTATGATTGGAGGTCTTTTTATCCAGAATTAGGAACTTATGGCAAAAAATTTCCTTATGTTGCTTCAGATAACGATGCTACCAACTCATTTTATAAAAGTGCTGGTACACTAAACGCAAATGTTAGTTTTGATGGTGGTAATGATGATGGTAGTTTTAGGTTAAGTTATACTTATTTTGATCAAGAAGGAATAATTGAAAATAGTAATATTAACAGAAACTCCATATCATTAAGTGGTGCTTACGATTTAACCAGTAAATTAAATGTTAGTAGCAATGTAAACTACGTTTATACAGATGCAATTGGTAGGTATGGTACAGGTTATAGTAATAATAATCCTAATCAATCTTTTCGCCAGTGGTACAACACAGGGGTTGATATGAATTTACAAAGGGATGCTTATAATACAACAGGTTTAAATTTAACTTGGAATCCTTACATGCATACAAATAACCCTGGAGTAGGCCAAACGCCTCAAGACCCACACTACTTTGATAATTATTTCTTTAATGTTTGGGAAAACTTTCCAACAGATAATCGGTCAAGAATTTACGGTAATATCGCTTTAGGTTATGATTTAACCGATTGGTTAAATTTTAGAGTTGTTGGTTCTACCGATAGATATGACGAGTTGCGTGAGGAAAGAATAGCAGTTGGATCGGTTGATGTTTCTTCATATAGAAAAAACAACAACAACTTTCAGAAAAACCAATTAGATATGTTTTTAGAAACGGAGCAATACTTTGGCGCCAACGATGCTATTAGTATGGGGGCTATGATTGGTACTCAACTTATTAACCAAAAAAGAGAAATTACAGAAGCTGTTACAAATGGTGGATTGGTAATACCTGGTTTATACGCACTTTCAAACTCGGTTAACCCAATTGAAGCTCCTGAAGAGTATTTTGGCCAATTTGCCAAGTATGGTTATTTTGGTAGATTAAATTTTGGTTTTAACAGAATGTTGTATCTTGATTTAACTGGTAGACAAGATATTACTTCTACGCTTCCTCCTGAAAATAATTCTTATTTTTATCCTTCAGCAGCAGTTAGTTTTGTGTTTTCAGAGCTATTTGATTCTAATGTTTTTGATTTTGGAAAGCTACGTTTGAGTTATGCACAGGTAGGTAATGATGCAAATCCATTAAACATTTACGATGTATATTCTGTTGGAACAGGGTTTAATGGCGTAACACTTACATCAGTACCTACAACTAAAAACAATCCAAATTTAGAGCCCGAAAGAAAAAATGAGTATGAGGCAGGGTTAGAAATGAATTTTTGGAGAAACCGACTTGGTATTGATGTTTCTGTTTATTCAAACATTGTAAATAATAGTATTTTACCTGTTACGGTCTCCGGTGCTACTGGTTTTAGAAGTACCGTACTAAATATTGGTGAAATGCAAAATCAAGGTATTGAGTTAGCATTAAATGTTACTCCTGTACAATCAAAAGCATTTGCTTGGGATGTTAATGTTAACTGGGGCAAAAACGTAAATGAAGTAGTTTCTTTGTTTGAAGATCAAAATAATTTAGAACTATCTTCTTCACAAGGTGGGATATCTTTAAATGCAACAGTTGGCGAACCTTATGGTTCTATTTGGGGTTCTAATTATGTTTTCGACACTAATGGTAATCCAATAGTTATTCCATCCAACAGAGAGAAAGGTGGCGTTAGTTATGCAGTAGATGGTGTGCCTCAACCTATTGGTAATATTCAACCAGATTGGAAAGGTGGAATAAACAACACTTTCCGTTTTGCAGATAACGCTGTTGCACTAAGCTTTTTAATTGATATTCAAAAAGGCGGCAGTTTCTTCTCTTTAGACACTTGGTATGGTAATGCTACTGGTATTTACGAAAACTCTGCTGGCAACAATAGAGAAGGAAACCCAATTAGAGATACGCCAGAAGAGGGCGGTGGAATTTATGTAGACGGAGCTGTTACAGCAGCAACTGATGCTGAAGGTGCCCTTATTTTAGATGAAGATGGTTTACCAACATCTAGCGGAGAAGAAAATACCGAGGCTTTTTATGCAAGTGATGTTTACACCTCTTTCGGTTATGCCAGAGGCGTAAATGCACAACATATTTATGATGCTTCTTATGTAAAATTACGAGAAGCTGCTTTAACTTTTTCTTTACCACAATCAATTGTAAGCAAAACAAAAGTATTTCAAGCTTTAGATTTATCATTGATAGGTAGAAACTTATGGATTATACAAAAAAATTCAGAATACTCTGATCCGGAAGCTAGTTTAAGTGCAGGTAACATAGGTGCAGGCAACCAATCTGGTGCATATCCTTCGGTTAGAGAAATTGGAGTAACTTTAAAAGCAAGATTTTAAAAAATTCTAAAAAATAGAAATAGTAATGAGAAAAATATTAATATTATTTGTAAGTACGGTACTGTTTATTGGTTGTACAGATAGCTTTGTAGAACTAAACACGGATATTAAAAATCCGGCAGAAGTACCAGCTGGCACATTGTTTGCCAATTCAACCGTTAGCTTGTTTAATTTTATGACAAGTACAAGCGTTAATGTTAACAACTTTAGATTATGGTCTCAACAATGGGCGCAAACCACCTATCCTGATGAGTCGAATTACATATTAAGAGAAAGAAATGTAAACGGTAATACATGGAATACACTATATTCAACAGTTATAAAAGATGCAAAAGAATCAAAAAAAATAATTGAAGCTAATGAAATTTTAACAGCGGAAGATAAAGCTGCATCTATTGCAATTGTAGAGGTTATTGAAATTTTTGCATTTTCCGTTTTAGTGGATATTTTTGGAGACATCCCTTATACGCAAGCATTAACAATCGAAGAAAAAACACCAGCTTATGACGACGATGCTGCAATTTATGCAGACCTTGCCACTAGATTAGATGCTGCAATAGGTAATTTGAATGGTGAAACTAGTTTAGCAGATTCCGATTTAATTTATGGAGGTTCAACTGCACATTGGAAGAAATTTGCTAATAGTTTAAAGTTACGCATGGGTATTAGATTAGCAGATTCAAATGTTGGTACAGCACAAACGATGGTTGAAGCTGCGGTAGCAAGTGGCGTTTTTGAATCAAGTGCAGATGACTTTGAATTAGCATATCAAGCTACTACACCTAATACAAATCCTTTATGGGTATCATTAGTGCAGAGCGGCCGTTCAGATTTTGTAAGTGCAAATACCATTGCTGATTATATGAATGGTTTGGAAGATCCACGTCGTCAATTATATTTTAGCGCACCCTTCGATTCTGTTAGTGGCGATATAATTGGTGGTACTTATGGAAGTTCTAACTCGCCAACACCGTTTTCTAAAGCAGGTGCTAACCAAGTTGATCCAACATTTGCTGGAACAATTATGGATTATACAGAAGTGTGTTTTTTATTAGCAGATGCCAACGAGCGAGGTTTTAACGTTGGTGGTTCCGCAGAAGAATGGTATAACTTAGGGGTTACGAGCTCAATTTTAGAGTGGGGCGGTGACCAAGAAGATTATGATACTTATTTAGCTCGTGAAGATGTGGCATACAGCACAGCAGAGGGCGATTGGAAACAAAAGATTGCTATGCAAAAGTGGTTGGCACTTTACAACAGAGGTTTTGAGGCGTGGAGTACTTACCGCTTGTATGATGCACCTACAATGAATGTTGCGACAGGAGCAGGTACTACACCTCCATTGCGTTATACTTATCCTGTATCAGAATTTTCTTTAAATGGTAGCAGCGTTCGAGCAGCAGCTTCTGCTATTGGTGGTGATGATTTATTTACCCGTGTTTTTTGGGATACGGAATAATAATCAAATTATTACATTTAACAAACATAAAATAAGGCCACTTTGAATAAATCAAAGTGGCCTTATTTAATTTTGTCTGCTAAAAGACACGCTTTTCTAAAAGATGACTTATCTTTATTTTATGAAAAATTTAGTTTTTGTTTTCTGTATTGCTTTAGTTTGCTTTTCTTGTAATAAAGAAAATGTTATACAGTCTAATACTGAAAAAAATTATGTTTATAGTTTTCCAGCACCTGACGAATATCATAACCAAAACCAAATTGAATGTTTAGAGCCCTCTTTAGCAGGCGCAGGTCAAATTTTTCATTTAAATAATAAAGCTTGGCTTTGGGGCGGTTTAAATATTAAACAAGCTTTTGATGTTAGTAATTGGAGTTTAAAAATTGATCAATTAGGTTCGGGTTTAGGACGTGAAACAATTGAATCTTTGGTCTACCCTCAATATAATAATGAAAACCCTTCTTATAAAAATGATAGCGCCATTTTAGTGGAAACAAACGATCATTATAAAGCCTATCCTTTAAGTTTAATGATTAAACACGAAGTGATTAACGATGAAATTGATGGAGTGCCTGTTTTAGTAGCTTATTGCCCACTCGCAAATTTAGCGATTGTATACGAACGCAAAATTTGTAATTCAGCACTATTTTTTGCGGCATCAGGCTATACTTATGTTGAGCATACAAAAATACACCGCAAACAAAACTTAATTACAAATAGTGAAGGTGAGGTACAGAGTTTTATTTTATGGGACAGAAATACAGAAAGCCTATGGTATCCATTAATGGATGTTGGGGTTTCTGGTAAAATGTTGGGCAAAAAGTTAAAACCATTTAATAAAAATAAATGGAAAGTAGTTAATAATTTACTTAGCGAAACTGAAAGCTTAGACAAACCAGTTAAAATACTGGGCGAAAAAGAACAGCTGAATTTGAATGTTGAAGCTATTGAAATAATTAGCATTACGATTGATTGTGAGTTATAGAAAAAAATCAACTAACTAATTTTTAATGAGTTAAAATAAAAGCTGTTGTAAAAATTACAACAGCTTTTTTTATGGGGTCGAGTGAAGGTTTTTTATAATATGATTTATTTTGAATGTGATAACATTTTTACGAGAAATGAGAAACACCCTCCTGCCCGTAGGGCAAATTAAAAAGTGATCTGTTTAACAGACTACCCCTAATTATTTATACAACATCCGTATAAAGATCACCCTCGGTCGCAACCTGCGGAAACAAATTTACCATCTTACAGCTATATTTTGTGACATTATTGTAATCTGTCCGATTGATAGGGGGAAACCATCTTCAATTAAAATTAAAACAATATGCCAATAGAAAGCCCTGTTCTAAACATTGGAGCATTAAATTTTATTTGATAAGCTAAACCGTTTTCTAAAATTGAAGTGGTATAGTAAGGTTGTCTAAAATTAAAGTCGTTGGCTAAAGAAGCATCTAAATCTTCATGAATTTTTTCGAAATTTAAATTGTTGTTATCAGTAGTAAATAATAAATTATGATTTGCCCACAACCACCCTACTCCACTAAAATGAAAATCAATTAATATAATTTTTTTGATTAACCATTGATAACCGCTTTGCACGCCCATATTAAAAACCTTAATATCTAATTGGCCACCATAATTATAACCTATATCATCATAAGCAATTACATTATTTATAAAATTTTGATGATAAGTAAAATAAGGCCCAGCGTAAAAGCCAGTCCATAGTTTCTTTTTTGAAAATTGATACCTAAATTCAGTTTGTGTGTAAAAACCAGTAAGTTTCAACTCTGGTACTACAACATCGTAACCATAAAACTTTCCTTCATTAAAATTAGAAAAATCAGCTTCGTAAGCTCTAAAATTAAAAGTTTTACCTTCAAATCGCTTCACTAAATCTGTTTCAAAATATTTTGCCCAGCTTAGTTGAAATGAAAGTTGTTCATTAATTACTCGGTGATATTTTAAGTTAATATTATTAAAATAAAGCGCTGGTAGGCCAATCTTTATCGCATTCTTTCTTTCTTTAACTTTGTAATAGGTATTAAAAGCAAGTCTGTTTTGCGCTAATAGTTTGCTGCAAAAAAACACATTAACTAAAAAAACGACAACCAATATCTTTTTTATAGGACTACTTTTAACGATCATTTAAAAATAAAAATCTATACAAAGTTGAAAATTAATTAATAAATAACCCAAAAAATTTTCACCCTTAACACATTTTGTTAATCTACTTATAAATGGCTATGCCAGAATTTATGGCTTTATATGGCTTTCATCTATTCAAAGAAAAATTGAATGTTTTTTAATAAAGTTTATTATGACACTGTAAATACAATATTATCATATTTTTGTATCTTTAAAAAAACCTTACATTAAATGATGGAATTTACAATAAAAATTATGATATAAATTTCTACTATTATTTCAATATATTGCTTAGCAAACATTACTATTTCAAGGGCTAATCCCTCATTGAGTGACAGCTTATGTTACACTATTAAAAATTGGCGAAGTACCTCATCAGCAAGATGATCCTATTTTTTAAGCTATTGCTGAAGCTATACCGTAATGTTGAAACCAAACTTGGGATCGTATGTGTAAATTTAGTTGCTTGTTTGACTTTGAAGGATAGTTCTTTCTATGTCAGTTAAAAAATTGCCCAACATCCCTATGGCATTTATCTTTTTGAAATTGAATAAGAAAACGAAAAAACTTATGTTAGTGAGGTAATAAATGATTAGAAAAAAAAGAACTCATTCTTCACCCAACACTTGCGCTGTAGCCTTTTTGCTTACCACTTTTTCAATTATTTTTTCTATTAGCCCTTCTTCATTAATAACAAAAGTTTCGCGGTGAATACTGTCGCTAATTTTTCCCATAAATTTTTTAGGCCCATACACACCAAAAGCATTAGCCACTTTTAAATCAGTATCTGAAATTAAGGTAAAGGGCAACTCAAATTTTTTGATGAAATTTTGATGTTTGCGCTCACTATCAGGACTTACCCCCACTACTTCGTAGCCTTGCTTTGTTAAATTACTAAAATTGTCTCTAAAATTACAAGCTTCGGTAGTGCACGTGGGTGTATTGTCGGCAGGGTAAAAATACAGAACCAACTTTTTGCCTTCATAATCGCTCAATTTAATTGTGTTTCCATGCTGATCTATGGCTTCAAAAGCGGGTGCTTTGTCGTTTACCTTTAAATGTGTCATATATTTTTACAAAAATTTTTCTATTATAAAGATTAAAGTCAAACATAATACGAAAACCAAGCAGTTCCAAAACAAATGTGCAGGTTTTTTAGTTTTTATATTACTACTTATAAAAGAAGAAGTGTCGCCTTCATCACTATACTTTATCAATTGACGTTTCAATCTATCTACTCTATTTTTTCTTAATAAAATATTCTCATTTTTAGCACCAATATATATTTGTTGTGGAAGCGTATCTAAATCAGTTTTAAAATAATACCAACCGTTATTTTTTGGCCAAAAAGTTGTTGTAAACATTTCGTTATTATAATAACTCTGTTGTAAAGAAAGTCTAAGCCAATCTTCCTCAAAAGATGTTTTTAAATAAGCTACTGGTTCAGCTTCATTAGTAATCAATTCTACCTCTACATAACTATCATCAATATTAGCCAGCTCGTTTTTTAACCGCCATACATTTTTGGTTTCATTTTTTTGCGGAATACTGGCTTCAATAATGTTT
>Ga0114957_1002977_pt1 | contig 15659 bp, 9 predicted proteins | sample BantaG_FD_87175 | JGI IMG/M metagenome (GOLD analysis project Ga0114957, IMG submission 87175) | Marine algal microbial communities from Bantry Bay, Ireland - BantryBay_4 metaG | ecosystem: Host-associated > Algae > Red algae > Unclassified | place: Bantry Bay, Ireland | collected 2014-11-21 | reverse complement strand
TGTCGTTGATTTAATGTTTCTAAATCATCTTCATCAAAATGACGCGTCCTGATATTATCCAGTATTCTGATAAACAATCGCTCGTCCTGACGATATACTTTATTTAAACTAATTACTTCTAGATTTTCTAATCCTGTCATTATATCAGAGGAGAAAAAATAAGGACTCTCGTATCTTGTTTTAAAATATTCCCGTTCTAAGGGTGATGCCACGACAGGAGGTAACTGGAATAAATCTCCAAAAAAGATCATACGTACTCCACCAAATGGTAAATTTGAATCTCTATTCTTACGCAGGAATATATCGATATTGTCTAACATATCAGCTCGTACCATCGATATCTCATCGATCACAATGATTTCTACCTTGCGATACATACTGGGATTTCTACGCTTATGAATATCTGAAGGATTGATCATTTTGGGTGGAAACCCAAAAAAAGAATGTAGGGTCTGACCTTTTACATTTAACGCTGCGATTCCTGTCGGTGCAAGTACTGCGATCCGTTTACGAGAACTATTTCTAAAAATATTTAATAAAGTAGATTTACCTGTACCAGCTCGGCCGGTTACAAAAACATTGCAATCCGAATTTTCTAAAATATCCAAAGCATCTTTGAATTCTCAACTAAGGGAAAGAGGTGTTTTATCGAGCAAGATTATATGGCTTTCAATAAATATACAAAAACAGGAAAATGATCACTATAACCTCCTATGTACTTTCCACCAGAATAAGTTCTATAGGGATAATCTTTATACGGTCCAGATTTTTGTCTTAAAAATGTTTTATTGAAGATATTAGTCTGGTAATAAAAATATCCATCCTGCGACTTATCGAGCAATCCTTTGCTTAAAATTATTTGATCAAAAAGACTCCAGGAATCATTCCAGGCATTAGATCCGATCCCTTTGTTATAGAAAGATTCCATCGGATTATAAAAACCTCCATTATCGACTTCATCTGCATTTTTCTTTGCCATTAAATGGGTCTTTACACTAGGGCTTACTGGATCATCATTAAGATCACCCATTAAAATTAATTTAGTACCCGGGTTTAAGTTTTCTAAAGAATCTAAAACCTTTTTTGCCACCTTTGCTCCTTCATTTCTAAAGGGTGCTGATTGGGTCGCACCTCCTCTTCTAGATGGCCAGTGATTTACTAAAAAGTGGATCTTATCTCCATCTAATTCTCCTTCCACATGTAATATGTCTCTCGTATAAATACGTCTCTCATTTCTATAAATCATTAATGGGATGGCCTCGCTATCAGTTACTTTAAAATGACCGGCCTGATACAGTAGCGCTACATCGATTCCTCTTTTATCGGGCGAATCATAGTGCACTATTTTGTAATCCCGTTCTACTAATAGTGGGTGTTTTACTAGATCTTCTAGGACTTTGCGATTTTCTAATTCCGACACACCTATGATAGACGCTCCAGTAGGGGATAAATCTGTCCCTAATTTGGATAGAACATAAGCCATATTAGAGAGTTTTTCGTTATATTTTTTTTCTGTCCAAGCGTAAGAACCTTCAGGAAGAAATTGCTCGTCATTTATCAACGTGTCATTGACCGTATCAAAAAGATTTTCTAAATTATAAAAAGCGATACAAGCTACTTTATAATCTTTCTTTTGAGAAAAAACATTCCCTGAAAAAATCAGAATTAATAATATTGTGGACAAGCTGGTAATAGAAAATAACTTCATAATAAGATAAAGTACTATCTGCAATATTAACGTATTATTATTAACGGAAGTTATTCTTATAAAGGTTTATAATAATATTAAATTTGGGGTTAACCAATCCTCCTAGATGAAGAATCCAAAACTGCTGTTTTCTTGTCTCTTTTCGTTTTTCACACTGATAATTTCAGCTCAATCTATAGAAGGTAAAATTATTGATCCTACTTCTGGGTTACCCGTCGTGGGAGCTACGGTAAAATTGTTGCCTTCCGATTTAGAAACATCCACAAATGCCACAGGGGTCTTTAGATTTATAGATGTTCCTGTAAAAGAATATACACTAGAGCTTAATAATGATGGTTTTGAAAAGCAATCCATTCCATTAGATTTTAAGGGATCTAATTCTTTTTTGACGCTAGAGTTAAAGCCTGAAAAAATAAATGCCGCTCTTGAGGAGCAGTTATTTGGTGTAATTAGTATCGCAGAAAATGAATTAGAATCCGATGAAAACGATCAAGAGGTATCTAGTATATTATCCGCAGGGAGAGATCCTTTTTTAGCTTCTGCTGCGTATGCATGGGGAGCGGGTCGTTTTAGAACTAGAGGTTTGGATTCAGAATATGCTTCGACTTACGTCAATGGTATCGAGATGAACGAATTAGAATCAGGTCGTCTATATTATAACCAGTGGGGTGGATTAAATGATGTATTACGTAATGTTCATATTAATTATGGATTGACACATTCTGAATATGGAATCGGTGGCATACTAGGTAATAATAATATTAATATAAAAGCGGGCTCTCAAAGAAAAGGCAGTAGAGTTAGTTATGCCGTTTCTAACCGATCTTATCGTAATAGACTAATGGCCACTCATTCTACAGGTTTTAATGAAAAAGGATGGGCTTTTTATGTTTCTGGATCTAGACGATGGGGAGATGAGGGATATGTGGATGGAACCTTCTATGATGCTTACAGTTATGCAATGGGGATTGAGAAATTAGTAAATAAGAATCATTCCGTTACGTTTAATGTAATGGGTGCTCCGACTAAGAGAGGAAAAGCTAGTGCAACCATAGATGAGATATCAGATATAACCGGTAATAAATACTACAATTCATATTGGGGATGGCAAGAAGGAGAAAAGCGTAATAGTAGAATATCTAATGCACATCAGCCTATTTTTATGCTAGGTCACGATTGGAAAATTGGGTCTAAATCTATCATAAATACAGCAGCTTCTTATCAGTTTGGGCGTAATGGTGGCACTGCTTTAAATTGGTTAAATGCAAGAAATCCAGCTGCCGATTATCATAAAAGATTACCTTCTCGTATAGAGGATCCGCTAGTGCGAGAGAATGTAATTGATAATTATATAGATGAGGATTACTTCCAGGTGGACTGGGAGCGTTTTTACGATTCTAATCGAGATAATCTAAGAACAGTAGATAATATTAACGGAGGTACTGAATCCATTACGGGAAATCAAGCGATTTTTATTGTAGAGGATAGAAGATATGATTCTAAGGAGTTTAATTTTAATTCCGTTCTGACGCATTATCTAACGGATAATAATACCATTCATGCTGGTCTTAAATATCAAAATTATAGAGGGCATAACTTTTCTGTGATTGATGATTTGCTCGGTGCAGATTTTTATCTGGATCAAGATAATTTTGCCGATCCCACAACTTTGCCAGGATCACAACATAAGGACTTAAATAATCCTAATGCCATAAAGTATGCTGGAGATATTTATAATTGGGATTTTAATTCTACAATCAATAAAGGAGCACTTTGGCTCTCTGACGAAATTAAATTAAAACGTTTTGATTTACATTTCGGTGGCGAATTCAGTCGTTCTGAATTTTGGCGTACAGGTAATATGCGTAATGGGTATCACCCAGATAATTCATTTGGCGAAAGCCCAAAACAACGTTTCCTAAATTATATATTTAAAGCAGGCGTAACTTATAAGATGTCAGGAAAAAACTATTTCTGGCTCAATGGATTAATGAATACAAAAGCTCCTTTTTTACGTAATTCTTATTTGAATAATAGAAATTCTGATCAGTTAGTTCCTCTATTAGAAAACTCTAAAACTAAATCTCTAGAAGCTGGGTATAGCTATAATGCCCCCGGAATGCGATTTAAACTCAATGCATATTATGCGGATATTGATAACCTGACAGAAATTAATTTCTTCTATTCTGAAAATGCAACCGGAGAAAATGACGGACAGTTTGGAGCATATGCAAATCACAATATCGATAAAAGACATGTAGGTATAGAAGCCGCGTTAACAGGTAAAATTACGAGTCGAGTAAGTGCAAAAGCCGTCGCAGCTATAGGACAGCATCTTTATGATAGTCGATGGAGACATTATGGATTTTCTGATGTGGAGAAATTTTTTAGAGAAGATCACGAAGTGTTTAGCAACCAGTTTTTTGTGGAATCCTCACCCCAGAAGGCTTATAATTTTGAACTTAAATATGATTCTCCTAAGTTCTGGTTTGCGACCCTTAATTTTAATTTTTTTCAAGATCGTTACTTAGATTTTTCGCCGGAGCGTAGAATTGCAATAAACGTAGAAAATTTAGATGGGGTCGAACTGAGGGATGTGACGATTCAAGAAAAAGTAGATGACTTCTTTACCCTAGATTTATTTGCTTATAAGTCATGGAAAGTAAAAGACTATATTGTTTTTTTAACCGGAAATGTAAGTAATATACTCGATAATAGAAATGGTATATCAGGAGGATATGAGCAATTGCGATACAGTAAAACCAGAGGTCCAGAGTGGTTTGATACGAGATATTATTACGCCTATGGAAGAAATTATTTTGTACAACTAGGGTTAAGATTTTAAAAGAAATAAATAATGATGATGTTTAAATATTCAATAAAATTATTTACCGTTTTTATGTTTTTGGCTTTGGGGTTTTCTTCATGTGTAGATCAGGAATTTGATATACCGCCAGGTAGAGATGTTCAGGTAGAAGATATTTCAAATACCACCATCGCAGAATTAAAAGCAAACTTTAATGGAGGCAACAGCTCGTATACCATACCAGAGGATGTTATTATTAAAGGTGTAGTGGTTTCTAATGATGAGGCAGGAAACTTTTTTAACACTATCGTGATACAAGATGAAACTGCGGGTATTCATATAAGTATAGAAACGGAACAAGACTTGTTTATTAATTACCCTCCGGGAAGAACAGTATATTTTCAAGGAGGATTAGCATTAGGGCAGTTTGCTGATTTGGTACAAATCGGGATACCTGGAGGTGGTTCTAATGTAAATAGAATCCCTCAAGTGATGTTTGAAGAGTTTGCGATAATAGGAGAAAAAGTGGAAGTACCCACACCTAAAGAAAAAACGATTTCAGAATTGAGAGAGGAAGACTTGAGTACTTTAATACAATTAAATGATGTGGAATATTCAGCATCCTTAATAGGGCAGACTTATGCTGTATCTGGTGATGGAGGTACACAAAATCGCCTTGTGCTCGATTGTAACGGAAACGAGATCATATTAAGAAACAGTGATTTTGCAGATTTTGCTAATGTGCCGATTCCAGAAGGTAATGGATCCTTAGTAGGCGTTTATTCTATTTTTGGAACGACTAAGCAGTTCACGATTAGAGATACGGACGATGTAAATTTTACAAATGATAGATGTGATGGAACCACGGGAAGTGGCGATCAGATATCCATCGAAAATTTAAGAGCGGCATTTAATAATGGAGCTACAGTAGCTCCTAACGGCTATATAGAAGGAGTAGTAATATCAGATGTGGTATCTGGAAATACGCTAGATCTTAATCTTGTGTTGCAAGATGGAAGTGGTGGTATAGCGGTACGATTTACGGATGCACATACCTATGGTTTAGGCTCTAGAATCGCTGTAAATGTTTCAGGTGTAGAGCTATCGGAATTTAATGGGTTGTTACAAGTAAATGATGCACCGATAACTAACTCTAGTTTTATCAGTGCAAATAATTCTGTAACTCCTAATGTCGTAACCATCGATGCATTGTTATCTGATTTTGAAAATTTAGAATCGACTCTGGTGCAAATAAATAATGTGGAGCTAACGGGAAGTAATACGTTTGCTGGAGATCTTACGGTGTCAGATGCGACAGGTTCTTTAAATATGTTTACTCGGAATAATTCGGCTTTCGCCAATGATCTAGTGCCGACTGGCGAAGTAACGCTCGTCGGGATGGCTTCAGAGTTTACAAGTGATGGAGATCCTTTTAATCCGCAGATAATTATGCGTAAAAGATCAGACGTAGATGGAGGTGGAACGGGAAATCCAGTCACATTAGATTTACCTGCAAATATTGGGTTTGATAGTGGGATTCCGACGGGTTGGATAGTCACGAATACTGTGGGAAATAGGGAGTGGCAGGGAGATGATTTTGGAGGAGAATTTTTTGCAGAAATGTCATCTTTTAATTCTGGGGATATTTTAGATGTAGTTTCATGGTTGGTTACTCCGGAAATAGACTTTGACGCTCAGTCAGGAGAGACCCTAGAAATAGTCGTTGCAGATGCGTTTAGAAATGGAAATCCATTACAAGTTTTTTATGCTAATGATTATAGCGGCTCGGGAAATCCATCTGGATCTACATGGACGCAAATAGGGGCTAGTCAGATAGATCCTATTATAAACAATCCGGATACTTTTGATAATAATTTTGAAAGCACGGGAGATATTGATATCTCTATGATTAATGGGAAGGGCTATCTAGCTTTTGTATACGATGCTATGAATGCAACTGTTTCTACTACTATTCAGATTAATGAAATTAATATAGAGTAGCATTATAAGTCTTATGGCTTTACATTTGCAGTAGATAATGAAGAATAAGTTTTTATGGTATTAACAAAGGAAGATATCTTCCGTTTTAAGCAGTTTGAAGTACGTCAGGATTTATGTACGATGAAAGTAAATTCCGATGGCGTCTTATTAGGAGCATGGGCTGATGTAGCAGAGGCAGACTCTATATTAGATATAGGAGCGGGTAGTGGAGTAGTCGGATTGATGCTGGCTCAGAAACGACCGGCAGCAAAAATCGTTGGTGTAGAAATAGATGACTGTTCTTGTCAGCAAGCAACTATTAATTTTGAGAATTCTCCTTGGAAAAATAATTTAGAAATAATAGAGTCGGGGATTCAGGATTTTGGTAAAAATGCAAATCGCAAATTTGACCATATCGTATCTAATCCGCCATTTTTCTCTGGTGGTACTCTCTCTGATAATCAACCTAAAAATGTAGTACGACATACGGTTAAGATGAGTCATGGAGACTTATTGTTAGCGATCAGGCGATTACTTTCTGACGAGGGAAAATGTTCTATCATATTACCGGTAATAGAAGGACTCCGTTTTATGGAGATTGTAGAACGATATAGTTTTTACATTACTCGTAAGACTGTCATGAGGCCTAGAGAAGGGAAACCATTAGAGCGTATTCTTTTTGAATTTTCTAAGAAAGAACATGGAGAAGTAAAGGAGCAAGAACTGGTCATGTACGCTGGTAAAGAAAAAGAATACACGAAGGCCTATAAAGCGATAACAAAAGATTACTATTTAAATCTGTAGTAATCAATTTGTAGTAATCAATTTATAGGTAGAGATATAAAAGTGAAGAGATAAAAAAAGGAGGTCATTTTTGACCTCCTTTTTTTATGCACATCAGCTAAGCAACTACTTGCTCTCTGCTTAAAATCGTTTTAGCTAAATCTAAAATTTCAGTATTTTCTATGGCTACAAAACCACCTTCAGGTCCGGGCTGGATATGCTTTCCAACTACTTCGCCACTTTGATATTTTTTTGCACCAAAATAATTCCTTACCGTTTGTTCTGAAATATTTAAAGTATCAGCAATTTCTTTGACACTTCCAGTAGGTAGGTCATGTTTGATTTTTCTTAATTCGCTAAATGTAATATGCATATAGACAGGTTTTAAATTACGGAAAGATTAACAACTTGAATTTAAGAAAATATTTTAATATTAGCTAAATAGGAAATATAATTCTTACATAATTTAACATTGACTATTTATATTTTACTATCTACCTCTACGACAACATATCGTTTAAAGGAGTGTGGTCCATATCAAAGGCCTCTGCAACTGCTTTATAAACGATTTTTCCATTTATTACATTTAACCCTAGTGCCAACGCTTTATTGTCTTTGCAGGCCTGTCTCCATCCCTTATCAGCAAGTTGTATGGTGTATGGTAAAGTGGCGTTATTAAGGGCTATAGTACTAGTGTAAGGCACTGCTCCTGGCATATTAGCCACACAATAATGCACCACATCATCAATAATAAAAACAGGATCTGCGTGGGTAGTCGGTTTACAAGTTTCTATACACCCACCTTGATCTACCGCTACATCTACTATGACGGTACCAGGTCTCATTTCTTTAAGCATTTCTCTAGTGATTAAATTAGGGGCTTTGGCTCCAGGAATAAGAACAGCGCCTATGATGAGATCTTGCGTTTTGATGAGTTTTCTTATGGTAAGTTCAGAAGAAAATAAAGTAGTAACGTTTGCAGGCATGATATCTTCTAGTTCTCTTAATCGATTAAGATTGATATCTAATATTGTAACATCTGCCCCTAGTCCTGCTGCCATTTTTGAGGCTTGTGTTCCTACGATACCTCCACCTAAAACCAGGACTTTGGCAGGTTTAACTCCAGGTACGCCACCAAGTAAAATGCCTCTACCTTTTTGTGGTTTTTCTAAATATTTGGCTCCCTGCTGAGTGGCCATACGACCCGCTACTTCTGACATAGGAATAAGTAACGGAAGAGATCTATCTGGATTTTCTACGGTCTCGTAAGCAAGACATACTGCATTCCTACGTATCATCGCTTCTGTCAGTGGCCGATGCGATGCAAAATGAAAGTAGGTGAATAAAAGTTGATCATCTTTGATAAGATCATACTCACTTTCTATCGGTTCTTTTACTTTAACGATCATCTCTGCTTTTGCATAAACATCTTCTATAGTAGGGAGTATATGAGCCCCTACGTTTTCGTAATCAGCATTAGGGATTCCAGAGCCTATTCCGGCTCCATCTTGGACATAAACATGATGGCCTCTTTTCGTAAGTTCTAATGCTCCCTCAGGTGTGAGACCTACTCTATTTTCGTTATTTTTTATTTCTTTTGGTACGCCGATTATCATTTGATTGGATTGATATTAGTTAATAGCTTTAAAATTACAATCCGCCAGTTATAATTTATATACGGTATCTATTATCAAGTCAAATTGTTTTAAATTAGATTTATATAAGTCAAAATTTATTAATTAGACCTGATAAAGAGTGAATACTATTAAACTTGACCCCATTGATCAACGAATTATAGAAAAATTGACACAAGATGCTCGCATTCCTTTGAGCCAATTGGCCAATCAATTAAATGTCTCTAATACACTAGTACATCAGAGAATTAGAAAATTAAAAGAGAACGGAATTTTCCAACAAGCAACTTATAAGCTCAGTCCTGAAAAACTTGGGTACGAAACCGCAGCGTACACGCAGATAAAATTAGATAGTTATGAGTTGCGTAAACAAATCGAATTAAAAGTAGCAGCAATTCCCGAGATTGTAGAGTGTGTAAATATATCAGGGGAGTATGCCATTCTAGTAAAAATATATGCCGTTAATAATCGACATCTCAGAGATATTATATATGATAAAATTCAGACGATAATTGGCGTAAGCTCAACCAATACAATTATGGCATTTGAAACGAATTTTGTAAGAAACGTCCCATTACAAACCGACTTAGAAAACAATTAATTATTTCTTCTTTTTACGACTACGTCTACCTCCTATATTTTCGCTACCTCCGGCCTCAGACTTTTTGTCCTTTCGTCTACGTCCACTAAATCCAGCCTTGCCTTTTTTAGAAAAATTTCTCGAGCCACCGCGTCTGCGATCTCGACCTCCTCGACCTCTTCCTCCTCGACCCCCGTTTCCACCTTTTCGTCGATCATCTCTTGAAGATCGATCACCAGGCTTAGTCGTATCATTGAGATCTTCATCAACTCCTATGTTAAGTTTTTTTAATTGAAGATTCACCAATTTTATAATAAGTTCTTCTTTAGAAATATCCTCAAAGATTTCCTCTACCTGAGCAAGTAGTTCATCATCTGCTTGAGATTTCTTTTTTTGATCGACTAATTCTTTGGCCCAGTCTTGCACTCTTATGGTTGCAATATCTTTTCCGTCAGGGATAAGGACTTTCTTAAACTCTATACCTAGGGCTTGTTCGAGTCTTTTTATTTTATATCCTTCTCTTCCATTAATAAAAGAAATCGAAATTCCTTTTCTTCCCGCTCGAGCAGTACGTCCACTACGATGCGTATAATAGGCATTATCATCAGGAAGCGAAAAATGGAAGACATGGCTGAGATCATTTACATCTATTCCTCTGGCAGCAACATCTGTTGCTATTAATACTTTAATATCTGTTTTTCTAAACCGCTTCATCACTCTATCTCTTTGTGCCTGAGATAGGTCACCATGTAGAGCGTCTGCTTTATAATTTTTAGCTAGTAAAGAAGTAGCTAGGTCTTGTGTATCTCTCTTTGTTCGACAAAAAACTACTCCTCTTAAATTTTCATCTAAATCCAAAAATCGACAGAGCGCACTTTCTTTATCTTTTGTTTTTACTGCTATGTACTGATGTTCTATATCTTTATTGACTTCGTTTTTAGTATTGACCTTTACCTCTATAGGGTCATCCATGTATTTTTTAACAATCTTCTTAATCGCAGAAGGCATTGTTGCAGAAAAAAGCCAAGTAATCTTTTCCTCTGGAGCATAACTGAGGATTTTATCAATTTCCTCTTTAAATCCCATGTTCAGCATTTCATCCGCTTCATCTAGAATTAAGTACTCTAGTTGATCCAGCTTGACCGCTTTTCTTTTTATCAGATCGATCAGTCTTCCTGGAGTTGCTATAATTACATGTTGGGTTTTTTTAAGAGCTCTAATTTGCTCTGAAATATTTGCACCTCCATAGACCGGTAGCACATTTAGTTTTTCCTGATACTTACTAAAAATTTTTAATTGCTCGGCAATTTGTTTTCCTAATTCCCGAGTAGGAGCCAGGATTAAGCCTTGGGTTGCCTTCTTTGAAGTGTCGATACGCTCTAATAGTGGTAATCCAAAAGCCGCAGTTTTACCCGTTCCAGTTTGTGCTAGACCTATGAGGTCCACATCTTGTTCTAGAAGGATCGGAATAGATTGTTCTTGTATCTCGGTAGGTTTTTCAAATCCTAATTCTTCAAGAACTTTTAAAATGTTCTTAGATAGACCGAGTTTTTTAAATGAAGTCAATTGATACGTGTACTTTATTAAGCTGCAAATGTACCCTTATTAATCCAACTGATGTTTAATGACTTGAGATCAATGTGCGTAAGTATCATGAAACGAGATGATTAAGAGATAAGAAATGTCGTAAATCGGTCAATGTAAGAATCAAATAGATTTTTTTCTAAAAATCATTTTATTTAGAATTGACAGCCTAACGACCCTATTATATAAGGTTTTTGTATGCAATTAGTCATTTGTAAGAAGGAATGAATTGCTAGATCGCCGGATTCCGCAATAGGGGTGACATTTTTTTCAAGTGTCTTTTAATTGATAGTTTGAAAACAGAATAATGAGCCCCAAGAAACCCCAACTGAGTGTACATGATCAACTAAAGTTGTTCCCGATTTTTGAAAATCTGGATGAAGAGTTGATCAGAATTATAGAATCGAGACTTGTACATAAGTCTTTTAGGAAAAATAGATTTATTTATAAAATCGATGATCCTGCAGAACAAGTTTATTTTCTTGTAAAAGGAAATATAAAAATAGGAGCAAATTCCTTAAATGGAAAAGAAGTCATAAAATCCATAATACATCCGGAAGCCACATTTGGTGAGATGGCCATATTTGGATTGGAAACGAGAGAAAGCTTTGCCATATGTATCGAAAACGATACAAAGATTTTAGAAATGAGCGCAGCTAATTTTATAGAATTAATGGAAAAGTATCCTGCACTTGCAAATAATGTAATACGAATTTTAAGTAGAAAATTACATTTTGCAGAGAAGAGAATAGAGTCTTTAGTGTTTAAAGATGCGAGAGAAAGAATAATAGACTTCTTAAAGGATAGTGCTAAGAATTTTGGCAAACAAATAGGGTATGAGATGCTATTAAAACATAGTCTTACCCAGCAAGATATAGCCAACTTTACAGGAACATCGAGACAGACAGTAACATCTGTTCTAAATGATCTAAAAAAATCGAATCAAATCTACTTCAAACGAAGAAGTATATTAATAAGAGATATGACTTCGCTGTCATAAGAATTTGAGAATGATGCTAGTTTAATGAAGGCGTACTTAATAGTACGTCTTTTTTTTTATCTAAAGTATTGGAGAAGATAAAAAACAATGTATTTTTGCGGCTGCTTAATCAGCGGCACAAAATACTTAGTTGGAAGAGTGGCAGAGCTGGTTTAATGCACTAGTCTTGAAAACTAGCGTGCGTGAAAGCGTACCGGGGGTTCGAATCCCTCCTCTTCCGCAACCTTAAAAGCCTCGACGTAATGTTGAGGCTTTTTTGTATTGATTAAGCTTTTTTGGTTCAATCGATCTGTTGCTGATATTATATTCAGTCATTTTAATCAGGGTTCAGGCTAGAGGTTAGAGATTATTTCAAATCCCAAGAATTATTATACCTAAAACAGAGTTCTTTTTGAAATTCAAAAAATAAGACTCTTTAATAATTGAATTCCATTTCTTCTACTTTACGTTACTATCTAATTTTAGTATACAAATCCGTTTATATATGTTATTATTTCATGAGATAATAAAAACGGAACATATTGTTTAAATAAGTTATCAGTAAAAAATAAATATTTTCAAAAGTTTGAATTTTTAAAATATTCTCTCGAAAATTATAATCCCTTAGTGTGCGAAAGTAAATTAGAATTTCGCATTCTTTTCTACTTCAAAATTTAGAATCGACAGTTTTGTCATTCTATGTCCACTTTGAACTAACCAGCAAAGAGACGAACTTTTTTATTTGTAGTAATAGATAAGCATAGCTGCTTGAACACCAGTTTTATCTATAACATATTTTGTTATGTATTCTCTTTTGTTTGGAAGCCTAATTAGGTTTTTAATGTAATGATCTGATCATTTATGTTTATTCATTTCAAAATCTAACATATGAAAAAGGTTTTTTCACTTTATCTTATTCTATTCATTACAACTGTTGCATTTAGTAATAGTACTATTTCTTATTCACTTGGACCATTAGACATGGTGTTTACAGGTTTTGATAAAGAGATAAATTTATCAGGTGGTCAGTTACTAAGAACTAAAAATGTAGAATCAATACCAGCCGGAACCGAGTGGACTATTACTAACGCGCAATACATAGGAAATGGAAATACAGATCTTTGGGATTTAAATAGTCCTGATTTTAGGTTGATAAAAATAAAATATACGGGAACGCTTACAATAAGTTCTTTTTCAACTATTGTGTATATAAGCGACCCATCAAGCACCCAACTTTTTACAATACTAATTGATGGATTAGATAGAACGATGGATTTTCAAATCATTCATAACGGTTCTTCTTCTAGCAGTTCTTCGTTATTCAATTCTAATAATGAAGTTTTTATTGTTCAAGGTAGTTTTTATACAGGAACAAACGGTATAAAATTAATGGGAACGGTCATTGATATGGTAAAAATTGGACTAAATGATAATCCACCAAATGATCTTTCTTTTAAAGCAGGTAATATAGGAGGAGAATACAATACAAGCGCCGCTTCATATATTGGAGAATTTTGTGATTGCGAGGATATAATCAATTCAGGTCAAGGAAATAATTGGAACTATGGTGGTGGAACGGGAAATAGTGATGTGAATGTAAATCCAGATGATGAATGTCCGTGTAGAGGAACTTTGGTTATTCAGGAAAATAATTGCACGTTTTCCGTTGATTTAAATGCTACTACTTTTATCTGTGATTTTTTTGAATATTCTTGGGTAACTGTAAATCCTGTTACAGGTGCTGAAATTATTTGGGCATCTGGAAGCGCTACCGATTTAAGTCAGCTGAATTACACATCATCCTTTGGCGTTCCAATAAAACTCATTATTGTATGTGTTATAGATGAATGTATAATAGAATCAAATACGCTAATTACAAATTGCGGAAATGATCCTTGTCCGCCTATAGTTTCTGATATCATCGGAGATTGCTCATTAACAGTAAATGTACAAGATTGTACTTCTCAACAAGACATCTATTGGTTTGAGGTAACTGGAAATAATGCAATTCCAAGACCTGATTTAGATGGACAATACTATGTATTATTTGACGTAAGTGGTTGCTATAAATATGAAATTGTTTGCGGTAATTGTAATGTTATAGAAAGCCAAGTTTATTGTTTTTCTGATTGTGAAGAAGGTAACGAGTGTGATGATGATATAACCATCTCCTCAGAAAATGTAACTGTAGATCTTTACGATTACTGCTTGCCGATTCCTACAGGATGTTCTGTGGTTTTAGGTGATATAGAAGTAGAACTTCCTAATGGTATCGATGTGTTTTTATTTGATGATCCGATTTTTGCTAACTCCTATTGTTTAATGGAAAATCAATGTGAAGGGGAAGGAAGTGAGAGTCAAAATTCCTGTAATTTTGGAGACGATGATCCATGGCATTTAGTAACAATTCATATCAATGAATGGTTGCAAGAAAATGGATATTATGGACAAGCCGATTGGATTGCAAATGATGATCCAACTCATCCATGTTTTAATAATGGATTTGAATTTATTTTAGTCATAACAGGTACAAATGTAGTATTTGAAAGTGCTTTTTTCTGGGTAAATGATAATACACCTTTAGATGTAAAATCTGAACAATACAATTATCAAGAATTTATAGAGGGTACAACGTATACGTTAAACAATGTTTGCCCCGGAGCAGCAATCTCATGGAATAATGGAAGCACTTCTACTTCAGCTACCTACGAATACGGAGAATCCTTCGAGGTATATGTTTTATGTCCAGATGGATGTGAGTATACTTTTAATTGCCCTCCAGAAGATATGGATATCACTGAATTCGTAGAGACTGAGGAGCTTTGTGATTATTGTGTAAAAACAAATTATCATTGTTCAAGTAGTCTGCCATGGGTATATTTCGATGATATAGAAGTGGAGCTGCCAGACGGTTCTCTTATTAATTTATCTACAGAGCCAGAATTTGATTTTCCTTATTGTAATGATGGACAAGGATCTGGTACATGCGCCACGCAATGTCCTTCATGCGGGGATATGTATGATCTGGCTGAAGACATAAACGATTGGTTTGATGCGAATTCAGAATATTCTGGAAATGCTATTTACATCCCTCATAATCAAAGTCATCCAGAAATTGCTTGTAATGATAACAGAAGTCCATTACTTGTTATAGAACAGAGTAATGTGGTCTTTAATTTTAATGACCTTTCAAATAATATGTCCTGTACTACGGATTATACTGAATACAATTGTCAAGATGTTCCAACTGGAAATTACGAACTAACTCTTAACAACACTCCATGTCCCGGAGCAATGTATCAGTGGAATACAGGAGATACAACTCAAACTGTAGAACTAAGTTCACCAGGAAACTATACCGTAACGGTTACTTGTGGGGAATGTAATTATGTCGTAACCTATAAAATTGATGATGCTACATCGATGATGAGCGTCCCACTAGTGGAGCACATGCTTACGTCCATAGATGATAATGAATCAGAAGAAGAGTCCACAATTTTACTATCCGATGATGCAACCATAACTGATTACGGAATCAAAGTATATCCTAACCCATCATCGACTTTCTTTAATATAGAATTTAATGCAACAGAAATTATAAGTGG
>Ga0114957_1002976_pt1 | contig 15660 bp, 5 predicted proteins | sample BantaG_FD_87175 | JGI IMG/M metagenome (GOLD analysis project Ga0114957, IMG submission 87175) | Marine algal microbial communities from Bantry Bay, Ireland - BantryBay_4 metaG | ecosystem: Host-associated > Algae > Red algae > Unclassified | place: Bantry Bay, Ireland | collected 2014-11-21 | reverse complement strand
GTGCAGCCACACTTCTGTTAATAATTGAGAACAAGTATGATTCAAAAAAATATAGCCGATCCATCTCATTAGAGAAAGATCGGACTATATAACCATGAAAAAACTTTAACCAAATTATCCTATTCTTCAGGTGCCCATAGACACCATCATTTCTTTATGCGTTAGTTTTGTTTATTTTATTACGTACTGGATATTTGGATGTTTTTCGGGGCTTACTTTTCTGATTGTTATAGCTTCTAACTCATCGTTAATGGTAGTCCGTAATTTATATGTCCCGATGGGAAAATCTTCAAGATTGACAGAGACCATATTTGCACCAACGGAGATTCTTCTAGAGTTCTTAAAAAGAACCTCTTGCTTTTGATTTATGATTTCATATTTCAATTTCCCTTCTACTTTAGATTCTAGTACTAAAGTGAAATGCTTAGCCGTAAATGGACTAGACATAGAAGTATATAGGTAGTCGTTATTATTGTCTCTGCTACAAAAAATAGTGTGCGTTACGGATTCAAATGCCTGATTATCTATCATTTTGAGCCTGTAGTAGGCTTCTATGTCTCCAGTTCTTAGATCTAAGAAAGCATAGTCATTGACTTTATCAGAGTCCCCCGCACCCTCTTCCTCACCGATAGCTTCGAAGGTGATACCATCTACTGATTTTTCAATAAGAAATTTTTCGTGACCAGCTTCAGTAAGTGTTGACCAGGTAATGAGGTTACCGATTTGAACCTCATCTATTTGAATAGGTTTGTAAAATACACATTCAGCCAACAGAAATGTGCTCAGTAGCCAAACGCCTATACATGTAAAAAGTGCCTTTTTCATTATCCTGAGTGTTTTGTATCTTGTTTTAACCCAAATTGGGCAAATTAGTATATAACTCACGTTTACAAGGATTAACATATTAAAACAATTTCTATACCAAAAAATTATTTGCACTATGGCTAGCTTTAAACATGCGACAATAATTATAGCTACTTGTGGCTTATTTGCTGTTTTCTCTTGCCGAGAAGCTCCTAAGCATACCGGTTACATCACACAAAAAGTAGATACCTCTAATAAAGCTATGATTGTAGCTGCCCATCCCCTCGCTGTAGAGGCAGGCTTGGAAGTGTTAGAAAAGGGCGGGAATGCCATAGATGCTGTGGTTGCAGTTCAGTTTACCTTGGCTGTGGTTTATCCTAGGGCAGGTAATATTGGTGGAGGTGGATTTATGATCTATGATGAAAGTGGCGGCCAAACGACTGCATTAGACTTTAGAGAAAAAGCGCCATTTGCAGCCACTAAAAATATGTACTTAGATTCTCTTGGATACCCGATACCCAATCTAAGTACGAAAGGTGCATTGGCCGCAGGGGTTCCTGGCAGTGTTGATGGCTTGCTGACTGCATTAGAGAAATATGGAAAACTAAAAGACCGTAAACTAGTCACTCAAAAAGCAATACAATTAGCTAAAGAAGGTTTCTATATATCTGAAAAGGAAGCCGTCCGTCTCAACAAATTTGCACATGATTTCAAAGAAGTCAATGCTGTTGAGTTTCCATTTGTCAAGGATGAGCAATGGTCTTCAGGTGATCAACTTGTACAAACCAATTTATCAATAACCCTACAGGCCATACAAGATAATGGAAGGGCTGGATTCTATGGTGGCTCTTGTGCCGAGGCTCTACTCAACACAATGTCAAAAAAGAATGGAATCATAGAAAAAAGAGATCTAGATCGGTATAAGTCTATATGGAAGACGCCCATCACCTTTGACTATAAAGACTACACGGTGCATAGTATGCCACTGCCCTCTAGTGGAGGAATTGTACTTCAACAGATGCTAGGTATGCTTGCTCCACATAACTTAGATAGCCTCGGATTTCAAACTGCAGCAGGTATACACTTACTAAGTGAAGTAGAGCGTGCTGCATATGAAGTGAGGGCACAGTATATGGGTGATCCAGACTATTATAATATACCAGTAGATGAAATTAGAAGCGATCGTTTTATCGCAGCACTTGAATCCTCAATAAACATGAAAAAGGCTAAGCCTAGTAAAATAGATGTCGATACTCCAATGGTAACTCCTGAGAGTTTTCAGACCACCCATACGAGTATTATAGATCAAGAAGGAAATAGTGTTAGCTTGACAACCACGCTCAACTCCAACTACGGTTCCAAGTTATACGTCAAAGAGGCGGGCTTTTTTCTCAATAATGAGATGGATGACTTTAGTATCAAGCCAGGTGTCCCTAATATTTATGGACTAGTGGGCGCAGAGGCCAACCAGATAGAAGCGGAAAAGCGAATGCTAAGCTCTATGACCCCTACTATCATTAAAAAAGGAGAGCAGCCTTATTTGGTGCTGGGTGCTCCAGGAGGTTCTACTATCATTACCGCTGTTTTTCAAGTTTTTTTAAATATGGCGGAATATAATATGAATCTTGAAGAATCTGTAAATGCTTGCCGCACACACCATCAATGGTTGCCCGATCGAATCTTAATCGAAGAGGGATGTCTTTCTGAAGAGGTGCGTAAAGAACTGACTGCCATGGGACATAAGATCGATAGCACCCAATATATGGCGATCATAAAAGCCATCCACCGCACAGCCAAAGGCGAGCTAGTAGGTGTAGGAGATCAGCGCAATCCAGACGATCATGCACAAGGCTTATAGGCTTATCTCATATTTTCTGTAATTTTGTTGCCACATTTTTGCATTATTTAGAATAGCTTCTATCTTTGCGCAACTTTAGATTTGGTAGCTCAGCTGGTAGAGCATTTGACTTTTAATCAAAGGGTCCTGGGTTCGAACCCCAGCCAGATCACTTAAGGACTTGTAGCAATACAAGTCCTTTTTTTTATACCCCTTTATCTCCTCTATTATCCATCAAATGGGATCTCCAATTGCCTATAAATACTAGGTTCTTCGTTATTCAAGTTGCCAACGGATAAACCCAGTAAGCGCACGGTCTGCTCTAAGGGAAGCATGTTATGAAAGAGATCGGATACTATATTTCGCCCGTCTTCCTTCTCTTTGATAAATCCCTTGGTGCTTTTACTTCTGGTCAAAGTCGTGAAGTCTTTATACCTCAGCTTCAAAGTAATAGTCCTGCCGTAGGTATCCTTTTTCTCTAGGGTATTCCAAAGCTTATCTAAGAGCAGATTTAACTTTTCGAGAATCACGGTGGGTTGGTGGATATCAGTATCAAAGGTACGTTCGATTCCAATTGATTTTCGTCTAGAACTGGGGTTTACTTTTCGATGATCGACACCCCTCACGATCTCATAATAGTACATCCCTGATTTTCCAAAGCGCTTGGACAGGCTCAGCTTATCTAACTTTCGTAAATCTGCTCCCGTGAAGATACCCATACGCTCCATCTTATCTGCAGTCTTCTTTCCTACCCCATAAAACTTTCCCACCTTGAGCCCTGCTAAAAAATCTTGCGCCTCTTCTTCCGTGATCACTTTGATACCATTAGGCTTGTTGATATCGGAGGCTGTCTTCGCCAAAAATTTATTGTAAGACACGCCAGCGGAAGCCGTTAAATCTGTTTGTTGAAATATCTTTTGTCGTATTTCTTCAGCGATCATGAGCGCACTACTAATTCCCATTTTGTTTTCGGTGATATCTAGATAGGCTTCATCTAGAGAAAGGGGTTCTACTAGATCAGTATATTCGTAAAAGATGCTTCTAATGATATCTGAAGCTTTTCTATACTTGTTGAAGTCTGGCTTGACAAAGACAATATCATTGCAAAGTTGCTTTGCTTTAAAGCCTGGTTGAGCAGATCGCACGCCGAACTTTCTTGCTTCATAACTAGCCGAGCAGACCACTCCTCTCCGCTCTGATCCACCTACAGCCACAGGTCTACCCTTTAGACTGGGATTGTCACGCTGCTCGACACTCGCATAAAATGCGTCCATGTCTACATGTATTATCTTTGAAGCTTTTTTCTCCACGGTAGTATTGTGAATATTTCACTTGTAAAGTTATACCATTTCTGGAAAGTCTAGGGACATAAAAAAGGAGTAAGGATTTGATCCTTACTCCACATATAATAAACGGTTTATGGGAATACCGTCGTAGTTCTCAGTGAAAACTACTTCGGCAAACTTACTATTTTTATCACACGTTATACCTCTTAATTTTATTAAAAGTATCGTGGTGTATTCATTCTCTTAGTTTCGTAGTCAAAGTCATATCCGAGCATTAGCTCGAATGATTGATCTCCAATCTTATTGATGGTCTGATCAAATGCAGCACCTACTCGGATACCATTTGCTAGCTGAATAGAAATCCATGCATCTACTGAGTCTACACTACTGTCACCTGATGCTGCTTCGAAAGCAGAACGAAATGACAATCCTACCCACAAGGTTTGGAAAAATAACAAACTTGCATCAATATCAAATTCTGTTGGTGCTCCAATCTCAAATAATCCTGTATTATTAGAAGAAAAAGCAGAAAACAGACCTACATTCTTGATCAGAAAAGATGGCTTAAAAATTAAATCATCTCCAGCTAGTGGCAAGGCAGCACCTGCACTTAAATAGTAGTGTCTTCTTGTCCTAGAAGATTCGATTACACCGCCACCTACATCAGCAGTTCCCAACTTATTTTCTATTAACCTTGGAGCAGAGAAACCTGCATACCATAACTTTGAGTAGTAGAATACACCTGCACCAAAATTTGGTAACCATTGACTATCAGAAATCCCTGCAAAGGAAGCATCGGCTGATTGTGGATCTCTAAACTTTAGTTGATTAAAATCTGCTCTCCAGTTTGACAAGCCTGCTTGCAAGCCTATGGATAATTTTCCTGGGCCTAATAAAAATCTATATGCATAACTTAAGTTGGCTCCTGTACTCGCGTGTGCTCCGATGTCATCGTTATACAAGCTCAACCCAACTCCGATACGATCATTCACTGGCGAGTGAACAGTCACCGTTTGGGATTCGGGTGCCCCTTCAAATCCTACCCATTGGTTTCTGTATAGCAACCTAACGCTCATATACTCGTGCGATCCCGCATATGCCGGATTGTACGATAAACTATTGAACATATATTTGGTGTACATTGGCTCTTGCTGGGCATTTAGAAATCCCATGATACCAATAAATAGTATTGTAACTAGTAATGTCTTTCTCATAATATATTTGAATATTCCCCTATGTGAGGGTTATTATTGCACAAAGTCCAAAAACTATGCCTTTGTCAAGATTTACGCCTTAAAAGCAAAGAATTTCACCCCAACATGTAACTTTTTAACATATCTCCCTTAAAAGTGGTGGTTTTTCGTCACCTATCTACCGTATTAGATCAATTATGGTACCTCACTTTCAGTTTTAGGACCTGCTTGACGAAGTTTTATGCGTATTTGGGGCCATCCACAGCAGGTATATTATGTTGCAAAAGATGCACCATAATATACCTGCGTGGTCGTGTCATCCGCTGTATCCCGTTGTTTTGCGAAAAGCAAAAAACGGGATGCCGCTTCTACCACTTGTCCTCTAGGGCTGTTGCTAAACCGCATCGCCTTGTATCAGTTTTGAGTTTCGAGTTTCGAGTTTCGAGTTTCGAGTTTCGAGTTTCGAGTTTTGAGTTTCGAGCTTCGAGCTTCGAGTTTCGAGTTTCGAGTTTCGAGTTTCGAGTAAAGAGTAAAGAGTAAAGAGTAAAGAGTAAAGAGTAAAGAGTTAAAAGTTTTCTCGCTCCCCACTATATCAACTGATTATCTGATTCTCTCACTATCAACTATCAACTATCAACTGATTCTCTCACTATCAACTGATTCTCTCACTATCAACTAACTTTTGAGTGAGGGATAGTAAGGATGCGACCTAAGGAAGCAGACACCGACCTCTTTGTCGGTGGCCGAAACGAATGTGTAGTCCTGAATAGCCCGGTCACATGCTTGGCTTGCGGGAAGGTATGTGACACTCCCAAATAATAATTATGTTATAAAGAAAAAATTGAGAATTTGATAGATAAATACGGTAAAAAAAGTGGGGCGTGAAATGAATCACGCCCCAATTAACATATAGTTAGATCGATTAATTACCGGTTGATTTGAACATAGCCGCTATACATATTGCCTTCTCCGTCATCGAAGACATAGAAGTAGGTGCCGTCTGGCAATGGCTTGTTTAGCCAGGTTCCTTGCCAATCGTTGGCATATCCTGTGGTGTAGTAAACTAGATTACCCCATCGGTTGAAGATGGTCAATTTATTATTCCTGAAGTTCTCTATACCTGTGATCGTGAAGGAATCATTGATGCCATCACCATTCGGAGAGAATCCATTGAAAATGGTCAAGTCCTCACAAAGTACTTCGATGGAAACAGTGGCTACCGAGGTACCAAAAGGTCCACTGATCATATAATCAAATGAGTCTATTTCGCCACAGAAATCTTCGTCTGGTATGTAGTCTATTGTACCATCATCGTTGACCTCAAGTGTCCCATTATTTGGATTGGATATGATCACAAGAGAATCTGTTTCTGGATCAAATATATCATTGCTCATGATGTCAAAATTGAATACGTGCCAGTTGACCAAAGTTATTGTATCATCATCCATCGCTATCGGCCCTGTGGATCCTCCCTCCACTACTATAATGGAGAAAATCACAAGGGTATCACATACTTCGTTTTCATCGCAGTAGACAAAACATCCTATATCATCACCAATGAATTCGGCTGAGATATTGATACAGTCTTCATCGATCTCGTAGCTCACTACCTCGGTGGATACATCCTCGCAGTAGTTGAGAAGAGATACTAGTTCATTGGTCAGTTCACTCTGATCGACGCAGATGACTGTGTCCTGACCTACCTCCATAAATATATTGATGGTATCAGGCGTGGTTACCACATCTACACACTCTACGAGTACATTGACTGTATCCGTGCAGCCTGTATAAATATTCGCTACAGTAATCTGATGATCACCAGGCGTCAATTCTAAGGCAATCGCAAATGGCACAAAAATACTATTGATACTAAGTGTAGTTACCGCTCCAGTTGACAACTGTGTAAACTTGAGATCTTGGTAAGTGTTCAAAGATGAACCACCTGAAATAGCTAAAGTGTTTTCGTCTATTGTCCAGCTTCCGTTGAGGTCCCAAACATTCAACTGGTCAACAAGCTCAGTAAGCGTGTTAAATTCGCCACTGTATATTTCATTATTTACTGTCCAATTGTCTAAGCTATAAGGCCCACCTAAACCAAAATTTGGTACTGAGAAATAACTGTACATATAAAGTGAATCATATGAACAACCTACCGACTGCTCTACCTCAATATCATTGTCATAGAAAACTAAGCTGTCAACAGCATTGATTGGTATATCTAAGCAATATCGGGTATCATCTCCACAGTCAAAAGATTCTAGCGTGACAAAATCCTCTACTATTATATCTTGACCTTCTTCACAATCAGGAGTTGTAATACAATCAACTACTTCTAAGCTGCTCACGATCAGTATACAGCCTGCAGCATCCTCGATGGTAACATTATATAAACCTTCTATTAGATCCGTCCTACTACTTAGTAAAGTCTGCTGTGATCCTAAATCTGCCCAAATAAAAGAATACGGTGCAGTACCTCCAGATACCATCAAATTGAGAGCCCCTACTCCATCATCACAGTCTCCTTGCAGTGTTTCTACCACAACCTCTATTTGATTTATATCCTTAATCTCAAAGCATGCAATAGCCGCTATGCAATCCTGATCGTTTCTTAATACGGCACAATAATCTCCAGTCTCTAATGCACCATTGGTAAATCTGTTGCCATCAATATCTTCTATATATACGGTGTAGTTATCTCCTGGCACTAGCGCAGGTTCGGTACTGAATATCACTGCTCCGTTCATGTCTCCTGCACAGGTTATATCAACTGTAGAATCTATTTGGAGTATGTAATCATCCATAATATTTTCAATTGTAAATCTTAATGTATCGACACAGCCAATAGAGTTGATCATAACCACTTCATATATACCTGCTGGCAAACTATCTCTCTCAGCACCCAAATAGCCATCATTCCATGCTATATCATCTGGAATGACATTAGTAGCAGTGATGCTCACCGAGCCTGTGTTCTCTCCACATTCAGATTCAGTTAAGACATCTGCAGTTGCATCAATACCACCATCTTGCCCAACATTTACACTAATGTAGTTGATACAATTTGGTGCGGACGGACTGGAAACTTCAACCACGTATTGGCCTGTAGCCAAACCAGTTCTTGTATTGGTAGAGGCCAAAAAGTCTTGCCATATATATATTAAAGTATCAGGAAGCAGGGTTATCGTTCCGTCTTGGCTACCACAAGAAGCATCTGTAATGAGTATCTCATCCGGCCCAACTGCCTGAATATTATTAATCATAAACTCTTCTACAAGAGGGCAGTCTGGGTTCCTAAGATCTGTAATGGTCACACTGTATATACCTGCGCTAAGCGATTGCACACTATTGTTATTGGCTCCTATCACACCGTCATTGGCACTCCATGCAAATGAGTAATTAGAAAGGTCATCATCTAAAGTAATGGTTACAGAACCCGTAGACGAATCGCATTCAGATGACTCGATTAACTTATCAACAATAACTGGATCGCTACAATCTTCGCAGTCTCCGTCTTCACCGATGACTACTGATAAAGTCTCTTCACAATCTGCCCCATCCGAAACAGTCACTAGGTATGTACCATCAGCTAAGTCTTCTCTAACGCTAGCAACAACATCATCTGGCCATAGGAAATTTAAATTACTCGGTGTCAATACGGCTGTACCATCGCGGTTATCGCAAATTTCATTTTCTATTAGACTGATTTCTGCTCCTGTATCACATCCACATGAGTTTACAAGGACTTCAATATGTCGCTCTACAACACATCCAGAGGTCGTTGAAATAATAACTATATAGTCTCCTGAATTATCCGAGACGGCATTAGGTATACTCGGAAATTGATCTGTAGATGCAAAACCTTGAGGTCCGCTCCACTCATAGTCAACACCTCCATTCGCACCTAATACAATAGTGTCCCCTTCGCAAATTTCAATATCATCTACGGTCGTAATATCTCCTGACTCTACGACCTCTACATCTAACATAGCTATCCCACTGCAGCCAGTAAGTGTACTTACGTTAACTTCATAGAAGTAAATACCTGGTTCCAGATCAAGGTTTGTGATTACAGGATTTTGTTCACTAGATGTATATCCATTTGGTCCTGACCATGCGAAAATAGTACCGCCATCTGCAAATAACTCCAAGGTGCTTCCCTCACAAACTGGTGTATTGGTACTTGCTACAGGTGTCAATTGGTCATCTACATTCAAAGTAGTTTCGTAAATCTGGGTGCATCCACCTTCCGAAGTCACAGTCAAAGTGTATACTCCGTTCATAGACGGTGAAGTATTAGGAATAACGATGGATTGCTCCACAGAGCTAAATCCATTTGGTCCTGACCATAAAAATGACACTCCGCCTGTGACGTTAATAATAAGTGAATCGCCTGAACATGCAGGAGCGTTATTAGAAATAAAAACCTCATCATTTTCTGTTACATTAATTGTCATGCTGGTGGTAGCAGAACAATCTTCAGAGTTTGCATATAATGTAAGTGTATAAATACCTACTTCATCGGCGCTGAATATCACTGTATTAGCATCTGGATTGATAAGCTCTCCTCCATCTGAAGTCCAGATATAATTAAATGTAGAATCTATCACACTAGAACTGAATAAAGCGAACTCATCAGTACATAAATTATCTTTTTCAAAATCTATGCTAAGGTCTATTTCTCTTAGAACTGTAATAGTTTGCTCCGCTGTTCTCATATTACCACAAGCATCCGTTGCAGTAAATATTCTTGTAATTTCATAGGAACATCCTTCTGTCGTTATTTCTTCTACAGTGATCTCTGGAGAAAAATCACAAACATCAAATGTTGATAGTGAAGGGATTTCAGGAATCATTTCACCAGCATCAAGATCTATAGTTATATCCGCAGGTGTCCCTAAAATAAGAGGCGCGTTGTTATCCGCCACAAATACGGATTGAGTTACACTAGATTGATTTCCGCAATTATCTGTACTTGTCCAATTACGCACTATGGTATATTCAGAATTACAATCGCCATCTATTCTTTCTTCAGAATATTCTATCGGCGTGACTCCATCACAATTGTCTAAAACATTTGGTGCAGGCAATTCTGGTACACCTGAACAATCAATAGTAATGTCTTCTGGAATATTTTCAAAAGTTGGCGCTTCGCTATCACCTACCATTACTCTTTGCTCTCTTACCGTTTCATTTCCGCAGGCATCAGTTGCTCTCCATGTTCTAATCATTTCGAAGCTACCTTCACATGCTCCAGGAATCGTATTTTCTGCATACTGCAAGAATACATTTGGATCACAATTGTCCGTTACAAATACTTCTGGTGTATTCATGTCATAGTCATCTCCACATTCAGAGCTTATATTTATTGGTACACCCGTCAAATATGGAGCTTCATTATCCTCTACAGAAATAGTTTGAGAACCCATTGTGCTATTACCACATGGATCTGTTGCTGTCCATGTTCGAACTAATGTATATGCATGTGGACAATCCCCAGCAATGAGCTGTTCACTAAAACTTGTTGAAATATTTGCTTCACAGTTATCTGTGGCTGAGACATTAGGTATATTAGAAATATTCTCTGAACAATTTACCGTAATATCTGCTGGGATTGTAGAAAGTACAGGCTCCTCTGAGTCGCCTTCTACTGTAATAATTTGTTCAGCACTTGTCGAATTACCACAAGCATCCGTTGCTGTCCAAGTGCGCGAGATGGTATAATCATCTGTGCAGAAAGGATTATTGTTCGTACTCACTTCGTTAAATGAAACTATGACATTAGGATCACAATTATCAGACGCCAATACATTTGGTGCTGATGGTGGCAAGGCTCCACAAGTCACTACCAAATTCGTAGGCACATTACTCATGACAGGTGGAGTGATATCCTGCACCGTAATCACTTGCACCCCTACAGTTGAATTTCCACAATCATCGATCGCGGTCCATGTTCGCTCCAAGGTATATGCTTCAGAACATGTTGTAGGCACCGTATTTTCTGTGTAAACTATCTCCACATTACTATCACAATTATCAGTAGCAGCTACATTATCGGTCATGGCTGGAACTGCACTGCATTCGTAAGAAATATCCGTAGGCACTCCTGCTAAAACAGGTGGTTCAGAATCTCCTTCTACAGTTACAATTTGTTCGGCAGAAGCGGAATTTCCACAAGCATCCGTAGCTACCCATCTACGTGTAATGACATAATCATCTGTGCAGTTAGGACTGCTGTTTGTGCTAACTTCATTAAATGAAACCATGACATTTGGATCACAATTATCTGTTGCTAGTACAGATGGTGCTGCCGGTGGCAATGCACCACAGGTAACCACAATATCAGTCGGTACATTGCTCATGACTGGAAGAGTTGTATCCTCTACGGTAATCATTTGTGTACCTACGGTTGAATTTCCACAATCATCAATGGCCGTCCAAGTTCTTTCTAAAGTGTAAGCTTCAGAACATGTTGTAGGCACTGTATTTTCTGTATAAACTATCTCTACATTACCATCACAATTATCTGTTGCAACTACATTATCCGTCAAGGTAGGCATTGCGCTACATTCGTAAGTAACATCGGTTGGTACTCCTGCTAATGTAGGTGGCTCTGGGTCACCTGCAACGTTTATAGTTTGTGTCACGATGGTTGAATTACCACAATCATCTTCTACCCTCCAAGTTCTTTCAATTGTATAAGAATCTGTACAATCAAAATTACTCAGTGTATTTGTCTCTATAAATGTAATTGTTGGGACTACATCACAATTATCTGAAACATTTAGATCTTCAGGTGGAGGCGCAGAAGCACCACAATCAATAACCGCATCTTGAGGTGCTCCGAATACCGTAGGTGCAGTGACGTCCTGGATAAAGACATTTTGCGATGCGGTAGCAAAGTTTCCACAGGCATCTGTTGCATTCCAAGTCCTGATCCTAGTAAAGGCCTGAGGACAATCGCCGGGAATAATTTGTTCTTCATATTGAATTGATACATTTGGATCACAGTTATCCGATACAGTAACTGGATCTCCCAATTCTGGCACACTACTACATTCGAATGTAACGTCAGTAGGTACATTTACTAATATAGGCGGTGTAGAATCGACTACGTCAATTTCTTGTATGGCGCTAGAGCTATTCCCACACGCATCAACGGCCATGAATGTTCTTACAATTGTGTAAGACTGAGGACAATCTCCTGGTACATTACCATCATTGAATGTTACTGTGATACCGCTATCACAACCATCTATTACATCAGGTAATTCAGTTGAAGGAAAAGCATCGCATTCCACTTCAATATTTTCAGGTACATTGGCTAAACTTGGTGCTGTATTATCTTCGATGATGAAGTCTGCATTACTAGAGGCTGTATTACCACATTGATCAATAGCTATAAACGTAACACTAGTAATACCAGTCTCAGCGCATTCATCAGTCATAGGCACAATGTTGTATGACCAGCTGACCGTTCCACAATCTTCTGATGCGCTTGCTCCAGCATTATTAGCCAGCCAGTTAGTATATTCCGTTGTATTACCTGAGCCATCGCATTCCGCAATAAAGTCTGCAGGTGGGACATCAATTAATGGTGTTGTTTGATCTACAATAATAAAGTCTGCTGATGTTGTGCTTGAATTATCGCACTCATCCGTAACAATAAAAGTAACAGTTGTGCTTCCCGCTAATCCACAATTGGTAAGAAAGGCAGATTCTGTATAAGTCCAGGCAAATGTGCTACAATCGTCCGTTGCTGTAGCTCCCCCATTATTATTTAACCAGGCTGCATATTCTACCATATTACCAGTTCCATCACATTCTACAGTTTCATTCATAGCTTGATCAACTATATTCGGTGGTGTCATATCCTCCGTAATAAAGCTCGCGGTTGTTGTACTTGTATTTCCACATTCATCGGCTACAGTAAAGGTAACTTCTTGACTTGTACCAGATCCACAAGAACTCGTATTTGGCCCAAGTGCATAAGTCCAAGATGTTGTTCCACAATCATCTGTGGCAGTCGCGTTACCATTCGTATTTAACCAATTGTTGTATTCTGTAGTATTCCCTCCACCATCGCAATCTACTGTTTCATCCATGGCTGGTGTGTTAATTACTGGCTCCACAGAGTCTTCAATAACAAAGTCGGCCGTAGTTACACTAGAATTCCCACAATCATCTGTAGCAATAAAATCTACGGTAACAAAGCCTGTAGCACCGCAATCATCACTGAATAGACCATCTACAAAAGACCAAGTGACATCTCCACAGTCGTCGGTCGCTGCTGCTCCCGCAAAGGCTGCCAACCACGCTTGATACTCTGCCACATTTCCTGTACCGTCACATTCTACTGTTTGAGGTATTGCATCTGTGCTTATGCTTGGTGGTTCATTATCTACGATAGTGAAGGTTGCTGTAGTTTGATCTGTGTTGCCACATTCATCTGCTACTGTGAAAATTACAGTTACGGACCCCGTTGCTCCACAATCGTCAGATATAGTCCCTGCATTATTACCCCAGCTGACATTTCCACAATCTTCTGAAGCACTTGCTCCAGCGTTGTTTGCTAACCAATCATTATATGCTGTAGTATTTCCTGAACCATCACATACCGCTGTACTATCTTGTGCAGGTATATCTATCAATGGTGAAGTAGTATCTTGAATGATAAATCGTGCGGTTGTTGCGCTTGAATTACCACAGTCATCCGTTGCTATAAATGTTATAGATTGCTCACCTGCTAGACCACATAAAGATGTAAATCCTCCATCTACAGTTGACCAAATAATTCCTCCACAATCATCGGTTGCTGTTGCGCCTCCATTATTACTGCTCCAGGTATTTAATTCAGAAGTATTTCCAGCACCGTCACATTCTGCTATTTGATCTAAAGCAGGATCAACTATAGTCGGTGGTGTCCTATCTTCAGTAATAAAGTTTGCAATAGTTGTGTTGGTATTGCCACACGCATCGGATACAGTGAAAGTAACCTCTTGACTTGAACCTGCTCCACATGTGGAAGTATTTGGCCCAAGGACAAACGTCCATGAAGTCGTACCACAATCATCCGTAGCAACTGCATTTCCGTTGGCATTTACCCAGTCGTTAAATTCAGTTGTATTTCCAGCACCATCACACTCTACTATTTCGTCCATGGCAGGGGTACTGATTGCTGGATCAATTGCATCTTCTATCGTAAAGTCTGCCGCAGTTACACTTGAATTACCACAATCATCCGTAGCAATAAAGTCTACCGTCACAGAACCTGTGGCTCCGCACTCATCGCTAAATGTACCCTCCATATACGACCAGGTGACTCCACTACAATCGTCCGTTGCAACTGCTCCAGCAGAGTTGTTTAACCATGCTTGATAATCTACTGTGTTTCCAGATCCATCACATTCTACTGTTTGAGGTATAGCGTCTGTGCTTATGGTAGGTGGTTCATTGTCTTCGATAGTGAAAGTTGCCGTGCTTACATCTGTATTACCACATTCGTCTGCTACAGTAAAAGTTACTGTTGATGAACCTGAAGCTCCACAATCATCTGAAAGTGGCACTGCATTATGACTCCAGCTTATTGCACCACAATCTTCTGATGCACTTGCTCCAGCGTTATTTGCTAACCAATCATTATATGCTGTAGTATTTCCTGAACCATCACATACCGCGGTACTATCTTGTGCTGGGACATCAATTAATGGTGCAGTCGTGTCTTCTATAGTAAACAGGGCAGTTGTTGTAATTAGATTATCACACTCATCTCTAGCAGTAAATGTTACCATCGCTGAACCTGTCAATCCGCAAGCATCTGATATGCCATTATAATCATCCTCCCAAAGTAGATCTCCAGGATCTGTACATCCGTCTGAGACAATAGCGCCTCCATGATTATTTAACCAAGTACTTAACTCTGAAGTATTTCCATTTCCATCACATTCTACAGTTAATGGAGAAGCCTCTACATCTACTTGTGGATTCGAGATATCCATAACCACAAATCGAGCACTTGTAGTAATTTCATTATCACAATCATCTGTAGCTGTAAATATTACATCTAAAATTGCGGTGGTATCATTATTACAAGCTACTAGCTCTGGAATTCCAAGACCGTCATAATCATTATCCCAGGTAAATGGCTCAGCTCCACTTGAGCAACCGTCAATCGCTGTCGCGCCACCATTATTATCTAGCCAAGACTGTAGTTCGGCGAGGTTTCCAGCGGCATTATCAATACAATTCACTATGGTGTCCATTGCCATTGCTGTAATAGTTGGAGAAGTTCTATCGATAAGTACAAACCTAGCACTAGAGTTGACTGTATTATCACATTCATCTGTTGCTGTGAATACTACACTTAAAATATGTGTCGTATCATTATCACAAGCTCCTAAAGCTGGTATTGCCCCTCCAGTATAGTCGTGGGTCCAATTGAAAGAATTTCCACAGGATTCGGATGCGGTAGCTCCTCCATTATTGTCGAGCCAAGATTGCAAATCTGCAGAATTCCCCATTCCGTCACAATTAACAATGGTAT
>Ga0114957_1002972_pt1 | contig 15664 bp, 13 predicted proteins | sample BantaG_FD_87175 | JGI IMG/M metagenome (GOLD analysis project Ga0114957, IMG submission 87175) | Marine algal microbial communities from Bantry Bay, Ireland - BantryBay_4 metaG | ecosystem: Host-associated > Algae > Red algae > Unclassified | place: Bantry Bay, Ireland | collected 2014-11-21 | reverse complement strand
TGAGAGTCCTTATTTTTTCTCCTCTGATATAATGACAGGATTAGAAAATCTAGAAGTAATTAGCTTAAATAAAGTATATCGTCAGGACGAGCGATTGTTTATCAGAATACTGGATAATATCCGGACGCGTCATTTTGATGAAGATGATTTAGAAACATTAAATCAACGTCATACAGAAAAAGAAGAGGATTTAAATTACATCACTTTAACAAGCAGAAATAATATCGCTTTTGAAATTAATGATAAAGCAATACGAGCGTTAGATCAAGAACTCTTTTTTTATAATGCGATCATTACAGGAGAATTTAATCAACGTTTATTCCCTACGGAGACCAGCTTATCTTTAAAGCTGGGAGCACAGGTAATGTTTGTTAAAAATGATCCAGATAAGCGCTTTGTAAATGGGACCATCGGAAAAATAGTATCTATAGATCGGGATCACATCCATGTCCAAATACGGAAAATGGACGGGGATCTTCTCGTCATAGAGCTAGAACAATTAGAATGGGAAATTTTAAAGTATGATATCAATTCCGATGATAAAACACAAATCAAAACTAAAATTATAGGAACATTTAAACAATATCCTATAAAACTTGCATGGGCGATTACGATACATAAAAGTCAGGGAAAGACGTTTGATCGCGTTATTATAGACTTAGGCTCTGGAGCTTTTGAGTATGGACAAACGTATGTAGCGCTGTCTAGATGTCGATCTTTTGATGGCATTATTCTTAAAAGACCCTTAAAGCCTAAAGACATAATAGTTGACCAGAGAATCGTAGAATTTTACGAGCAATTAAGATATTATTTGTAAAACTCCAAAGAAGTTTTAATTTTAGTCATCGACTAAAACTTGATCCATGGCAAAATCTAAAAGAAAAGCAAGAGAAGACGCAAAATTAAAGAAGCAAGAAAAACAATTTTTTATTTATGCGATAGCTATAACATTAGTAGTTGTAGCCATTTTATACATCTTCTTTGTAAATTAATTATTCTTCACTAGCAGATTGTTTTAAAGCACGTTGTGCTACTTTCTTTCCTTTGGTATCTATATAGCTAATTATATATACTCCATCAGGAAGATCAACCATTTCTATATAATAGTTATTACTTAACTGTTGTTTAGAAATCGTTTTTACTATGGTACCTCGATAATCCGTTATCGTTACATTAGAATTTATAAACTCCACTCCACTCACATTTAGATGTATTCCTGATGTAAACGGATTAGGGAAAATGGTAATTTTACTCTTGTTTACATGTTCATCTAAATAGACAGACTCTATATCCGAATACTCGATACTACCATCTCTATCCATTATTTTTATACGGTAATAGTAATTATAATTTTTTATAAACAGATCCCTATCCCTAAAACTTAGTTCCCTATGGCTCGGGCTATTTACCGCACTTATCTCTCCTATCTCATCCCAGACGGATCCATCAAAAGATTTTTGAATGACATATTTATCTACATTAATTTCTTTTCCTACGATCCAGTCTAACATGATATATTTGTGATCTTGATCTAGATTTACATCGAAACTTATTATTTCTACAGGAACGACTCCATTGACTAAAGAATTAGTGGTAAATAATCCTCTTCCGTGAGTTGCTGCTACTACTAAATTATCAGAAGGTCTGTGTAACAATTGATCTACTCTCACATTAGCCAATCCAAAATTTTGAGGATTCCAAAGACTACTGTTATCCGTTTCTAACCTTGACCAAACACCTATTTCTGTAGCACAGAATATCTCTGAAGAATTAAGCGGGTTAAACATCACATTACGCACCGGAACATCTGGCAGATTTTCTTCAATATTATTCCATGTGGCGCCCCCATTAGTGGTTTCTAGAATGGATACCATCCCGTAATTACTATAAGAAATTATTATGTGATCCTCATTTCCGTTTTCCACATCTATACTGGATACATAACCTACATTTCCATCCTTAATCTTTGTCCCTGCATTAAAGATTCCTGAATGAGCACCGTCGATTATAACGACATCTCCTGATGCCGTGCCTATGTAAAGTCTATTTGCCACATTAGGAGATTGTTGAATGTAGGAAACTGATTGATTACTTATCGAGGATACGATTATATGTTGAAAACTAGAAATCAAGTTTTCCGGATTCTTCCATCGTAAAATATTTCCATCAGAACTAGAGGCATATAGTATATTTTTATCTGAATCATAACAATTAGGATTGGCAAAAAATCCGTAATTATTTAATGGGACATAATTAAAGGATTGGCCTCCGTTAATGGAAACAAAATAGTTATTGTGCACATAAGAAGTAATCTGTATTTGAGGGTTATCTTTATCTATAAAGCATCTGACCCCGTCGCCTCCTGATACCTCTAGTGTACTATTTATTCCTGGGTTCAAAAATTTCTGGGTTCCATTGTCTTGAGCACCAGCTAGAAAATAATTAGAATTTTGAGATGGATGGGCCGCCACTCCATAAAATTGAGTGATATTATAACCATTATTACGTTTTACAAAACTTGGATTTGACGATTGGGCAGTTGTACTAACCCATATACCCCCATCGTTCCCTACTATCAGTTGATTAGGGTTAGAAGGATTATATTTTAAAACATGCTGATCTGGATGCATATATGGAAGCTGGCTATTCTGTAACCAAGAGGTTAGTTGTGTCCAAGTATTTCCTCCATCTATGCTTCTTAATAAATCTATACCACCTATGACTACTTCGTCTGCATCATCAGGGCTTACCGCAATAGTCAAATTATACCATGCCTGTGTCCGGGCAAAATTATTCATCCCTTCCGCTGCTGGATTAGTAATTTGTTGCCAAGAATTCCCTCCATTAGACGTTCGATAAATTCCTAAGCAAGAACTATCATTAGAATCCGCAAATAAGGCATACAATACATTTTGATCAGATTTTGATTGGGCTAATTCTATTCTTGTATAGCCAATATTAGGTAATCCTGTAGATAATTTTACCCAAGATTCTCCTTGATCAACTGATTTATAAATTCCATCTGTATCGAAAATACCTATAAAAGCGTATAGGTCACCGTTATCCCCTACTACTATCTTATTTATATTATCTGACAAAGCGTACTTAGAAACGCCTAATTTTCTACTCCACGAATTTCCATTATTTGTACTTTTATATAAGCCCGACTTAGTAGCAACATATACAATTCCGTTTCCATCCACTTGTATATCCTGAATATAGGAGAACTGATCATTAGCGGTAGCATTTAAGTATCCCCAGCTATTTCCTCCATCTAAAGAGCGATAAATACCTACACCTGGATTACTCTCAAATTCAAAATACCCTTCTCCCGTTCCAAAATAAATCGTACTATTCTGAGATGGATCTTGAGCTATTGCACATATTGCTAATGATCCAAAAAAGTCATCGATAGGATACCACTTTGGATCTGAACTAGAAGCATTATTAGATTTCCATAATCCTCCAGAAACACCTGCCGCGAAAACGGCATTCCCACTAGGATCATTTTTATCATGCAAAATCGCTCTAGTTCTACCGCCTACATTGTTAGGTCCTCTTTCTTCCCATAAAAATTGAGTAGTTCTTACAGAAGACTCTTGGGACAATTGCCTCATATACTTTTGAGCCTTAAGCACCTTACGCTTAGGAATCCTATTAGTGGAGGGATCAGCGGTCATGAGAAATTCCTGACTCATGGCTTGATCAATTCTATCCTTTTTTGGTAACTTGTTTTTAGAAATGTTATTTGTCGAATCCGCATTTTGATAATACGCAAACGTACTTATAGCCAAGGCTATCATTATTATCTTCCCTATTGTTTTCATGCTGGTTTGTATTCCCTAAGCATGACTTTGCAAATACTATTCCAAATATTATTAATTTTTGTAATATGTAAAAGATTGTAAGTTTATTAGTTGCAACTATTTCCTATGAGAATGTCCACAACTGTTACCGCTCTCCAGTTAATTCGTTTTAAATTAGCCCTATGAAATTAAATCTAGATGTAGGCATCGCCAGTTCTCAAGAATGGGTAGAAACAGTTATTAATCAATTTGATCAATTTTTAGTAGATCACGCTGATTGCGAACGAAAGGCTTCTGCCATGGCCATGAGCATGGTGGCTAAATATCCTAATAGACATGAGATCATTCCCGAACTGATAGATACCGGGATAGAAGAACTAGAGCATTTTAAAATGGTTTACGAACTGATGGAAAAAAGAGGAATTCCACTACCCCGCAAAATGCAAGAGGATCCGTATGTCAAGTTATTATTAAAGAAAATGCATTCTGGGATAGAAGAACGGTTTTTAGATCGGATGCTTATCGCTTCCGTAGTGGAAACAAGGGGTGCAGAGCGATTTAAGATGGTAGCTGATAACCTAGACGAAGAGGAGCTACAGAAATTTTATAAAATGTTATGGATCAGTGAAGCTAAACATGGACATATTTATGTGAAAATGGCTCTTAATTATTTTGAAGAAACGCGTACTTATGACCGATTGCAATATTGGGTGGATACCGAGGCTGAGATTTTATCCGGTTTAGAAATACGGCCGGCATTGCATTAAAAATGGAATCAAATGATAATGATATATTAGATGATTTCAACAAAAAAGTGTCACGATATGCCAAATTATCCTTTAAGGCATTTTTGTTTTCAAGCTTCTCTGTTATTGTTATTTTTACCTGTGCCTACATTCACTTTCAACAACATGTAGCAGAGGACCCAGTAATTTTGATCGCAGCAATTTTTGGATTGGTTTTTTTATTTAGTGCCTTTTTAGGATTTTACTTTACGATAAAAAGTCATCGATCCAATGAAAAAAAGACAACAATTCAGGTAGTGGCTTTTATTGGGTTTAGTATCTTTTTTATAATTTCTCTCTTTTATATGTACATCCTACTTTTCGATTTAGAACTTTCTTATTAGCCATTTTGGCTTCTCATTTTCAGTAAAGCTTCGGTAGGAGTTATGCATACTTGTTTTTGAAACAATACCATTAATTCATTGGCTGCAGCCAATGGTATCACATTAGGAAAATGATGATCCCTCATATGATGTAAATACTTCATCATCTGGAATGCATCCATCCATTGAAAAAATCGTTTTTTAAAACTCTCTAGACTGGCGGAATTTTGAAAACAGGAGATTATATGATCACTAAAATGAATCGTATTAAGATAAAACATCAATCTAGAATCAAGTTCTAAACTATCAATACTGTTCTCAGTGTAAATAAAATCTAAATTATCAATCAATTTTTTCATCAGCAAAAAAGAACTCGGGTTGTACGTCAGCATTTCTCTCCCTTGCTCTCTTGCCTCTTGCATCGCCCTACCTGTTCCAAAAGGTACTCGATCAGAAATACGACAAGATGGAAAAACTGTGGTGGTTTTTATCTCTCCAAAAGTGCCATCATGAGTAAATTTATGAAGAAAATAAAAATCCTCACCTGCCTTTCTTTTATTCATACCACCTTTACGCGTATACGCTGCCGATCTTACTGCCATACTTGAACCTATTGTCTGAAAAGCATAAGGCAATCCTATATACTTTTCCCATTGTATATAGGCCCTAAGGTGCAATTCGTAATCAATAATATTTTGCTGATAAATCTTGTCTTCTATATTTTGAAAGGGATGTTCGTAGTGAATACTGGCAGCTAGAATATTTTTATTTTCTTGAAAATAGGTTAAGACCTTAGCGAGATGATCTGGAGTACTATCGCAATCCCCATCATAAGTCATAACTATACCATGTGGTTTGTTTATTTGTTTAAATCTATTTACTGCAGCATCCATTCCGATTTTACGTGCAAGACCTACTCCTGCATGCTTCGTTGGAAGTTTTTCTTTAAATACTAAAAGGTTTTGACCTTGGTTTTTGTTGGATCGCTTCCACTGTTCTATCTTCGTAAAAGATATTTCTGTCATCTCTATTACCTCCTTGGTTGCCGTCTCAGGATGATTTAAAACAACGATTATTTCATACTGATTATCTTCAAGAGAAGTAGGAAAAAGAGAACTAATTGCCTCGACTATATCTGGTTCCTTGTATGCTGGAATTACAACAATCAACTCTAATTCAGGGGATACTATTTTATTTATTTCCAACACGTTATTTTGTGCTAGATCAAAATATTTTAGATTAAAATCCAATGCTCCCATTGGATGTGAAAGTACGCTATATTCTTATGAGTTTATCGCTTTGAATAACCTTTCCATCTTTGATAAATTGAATGATATAGATTCCTGCTGCTAAACTGCTGGTATCCAAATAATCCATCATAGGTTCTCTACTAACTACCATCTTTCCATTAGGATTAATAATTTCAACTTTATCTATATCTGTAATATTTCGCAAGTATAATTGATCCTGAACTAGTGGGTTTGGAAAAAACTGAGGCATATTTCCTTCTTCTCTTCTACTGCCAAGACTAATAATTTTTGAGTAATCATAAGATCCATCTAGATCTACCATTTTTAAACGATAGTAATTTAACGTTGATGGATTGTGATCCTGAGCAGTATATTTATTAACTCCATCGATTCCAAATACTTTTTCTAAATTATAAAACTGCACTCCGTCTTCACTTTTTTCTACTTGGAAATAATCAAAATTAATGGCTTCTTCCATTTCCCAGTTGAGTTGATTGTAGTCAGATTTTGTCTCTCCATCAAATGAAGATAGTTTAACCGGAACGACACCTTCAACAATTATTTCAAAATCATCTATCATCACTCCATCTACGGCGTATCCAGAAGGATATCCTGCGTAAGCGGAAAAATAAAACCTAAAAATGACTTCATCGTTTCCACTTAAAAATGAAACGTCATAAGAAGTTTCGACATCGGATCCATTAAATGTCCATCCCGTCTGATCTGCAAAAACTTGTGTTGCCAATGGACAAGAAGAATTAGGTCCTCTATTATACCAGTTTTGAATATTAGATCCTGTATCTCCTTCTGATCCTAATCGTGTCCAATTTGCTCCCATATCCGTAGTATATTGTAACTGTAGTGCAATGGGTGCATTACAATATTGAATTTCCATACTCAAATCAAATTCTAAAATATACGTCCCCGTGGAAGAAAAATTAAATCGAGGTGTATAAAGTAATGAGGCTCTATCCTGATTTTCTAAATCATCATCCAGATCTGTTTTCCATACATTACTAGAAGAACTTAAAGGTCCTGTAGCTATTCCTCTTTCCCAAATATTTTCTGTATCGTTAATAGCCATCGATGCAAACTCATCCCAAGGAGTATCAAATGATCCACCTTGCCCTGTTGTATACGGCAAATTTCTATCTGGTAAAATGGCCACTACACTATCATAGGTCATCTCATGCATTCCCCCATTAACAGATAGTGTTACATCGTAAAACCCGGCTGTCGCATATAGGTGTGAGGGGCTCTGAAGTGTCGATGTATTTCCATCTCCAAAATCCCAAAACCAAGTTGTAGCATTTTCCGACTCATCTGTAAAGTCGATCATGTTGTCTGACCACTGTATGTTTGTATCAGGACAAAAATCAGCGCATCCCTGTGCCTTGGGAGATTCAAAAACAATTACCGTCGAAGCACTCGCACCAGATGCACAATTATGATAAACTTCTACTCTATAATTTTCACAAATCGTGTAGACTGAGGGAGATAAAGTATGCGTATTTAATGATGTATTAATCGTATAAATTTGATCTTGTGTATCCTCATCAAAAACATAAATAGTATAGTCATTAGGTGATAGATTTGACCAACTTAGATCAAAGGAAGAAGTAGTAATATTACTAACTGCCAGGTCATCTATATCTGAACAAACAGTTCCTCCGCATGAATTTAGACAGGTAGGACCTTGATTTACTAGCTCTGTAGAAATTCTAGTTTTATTCTGTGTATTCCATACATTAGTATTGTTAACCGTACTAGACATGATATAACCGGAATTATTAATATGTAATCCATTAAAATTATGCCCGATCTCATGGGATGTCATGACTCTTAAAAAGGCGGCACTGGTGGTGAAATCTTGTAATACATGTGCCACGTTTCCATTACAAAAAAGATCCGTCCCAAAATCTGCTAAGCCTACATAAGAACCATCAAAATTTCTGTCAGTCCAAAATTGTCCTAAATCTATATCGTTTTGAAACCCGATTTCTAAGTTTGTCCATGCTTTAAAATTGTAGAACAATGTAAACACGTTTGTAGATTCTGTCCATGGATCACAACTCTCACAAGCAGAGATAAAATGCTCTACTAATTTAAACTCTACCCCATCATCAAAATTAGTCGTACTGTTATATTCGTAATTAGCCGCTACGTTATTCATAACGGATACGAGATGATTTATTAGAGACTCCGTATCGCCATGTTTTTCATACATTGAAAAATCGGCTGCAACTCCTAAATTTACTTCATAGCATTCTGCAACTATCTTTTGTGAAGAACTACTAATTTTTTCATTTGCTATTTGCTTGTCGGAAAAAGCACATCCACCATTATCTTGTTTTTTTACTTGATTTTCATGATAGACAACTATATACGAGTCATCTATAAGTAAAGAAGACGCAGATTCTAAATAATATGTGCCATCTCTAGTCTCTATAAAACCATTTAAAAAATCATTATTAATAGTAAATCTTACATCTCCTTGTGATGTATATCCCTTATAAGTTATGTTATCATTTATTTTAGATATGATATTACCCGATGCTGTTTTAGTAGTTATAAAGTGATCTTCTGAGATAAGATCGTAAGCATATAGTTCCATTTCTATTACGCCGACATCTGGAATGGCAAGCGTAAAACTTTCTATCTCCCCTTGGTTATCTATATAGTTTTTAAATGAGGCAATATCAAAAGAGTATTGATCATAACTTTTAAACTTTTTGTTTAAATCACTAGATTCTTTATTATCTAGTTTGACAAAATTAAAAGAATTATTTTGTGCTATTAAAGCAAGGGAAATACAAGAAAATAAAATACCAAAAGTTAGCCTACTCAAAATCATAACGTACTATTTTAAAGCGTTAGTATAGAACAGAATTTACTCAGGGGTGAGGACAAAGATAAAACATATTACATAAAATTATAATATGTTTAGTCTTGATTTTTAAATTTTTATAAGAAATATTGCGCTGTGGCAAAAAAATCATTTCTAATAAACAATCTATATTTAGGACCCTTAGAACTATGGAAGCACCTATTCAAAAAGGATGAAATTATCCTGGAATGTCAAGAAAACTACCAGAAAAAAAGCTATCGAAACAAATGCGATATTCTATGTAGTTCGGGTGTAGAGGTTCTGTCTATTCCGCTCAAAAAAGGTAAACATGGTGGGGTCAATATCAAGGAGGTAGAAATATCATATGATACAGACTGGCAAAGACTACATGTAAAGAAAATCAAAGATGCTTATATAAAAGCTCCCTATTATGATTATTATATTCCGTCATTAGAAGGTCTAATAATGGGGTCCGATACCTTTTTATTTGACTTTAATTATAAACTATTTCTATGGACACTTGATTCTCTCAATCTAACCAAAACAATCAGGCAATCTCAAGATTTTTATAAATCGGTTCCACCTTCCATAATCGATGGACGCCCTTTATCTAAACTAAATCAAAATCCAATTGCTACAACCTATCCTATTTATCCTCAAGTTTATGAATATAAATTTGGCTTTAAGCCAAATCTAAGTATTGTAGACTTACTGATGAACCAAGGTCCAGAAGCCATAGTTTATTTAAAACAATTACAAGAGAAATGACTTCCAGCTAGAATCAAGTCATAACTTTGTGTACGCCAATGTGTAATTATGAAAGTGCTCTTTAAGGAAGATTATCAATCTTTAAAAACTCAAGTACAATCCGCAATCAACGAACTCCATCTGTTGACTACAGAAATAGGACATGAGCCTTTAAAAGAAACCGTAGGAGAAATTCTCGAACGAATACATGACCCATTCCTATTTGTAATAGTAGGTGAGGTAAAAGCGGGTAAAAGTAGTTTTATCAATGCCTTATTAGGGACCAAACAAGAAATTTGTAAAGTCGCAGCCTCTCCTATGACGGATACAATACAGCAAATAGTATATGGCGAAGTAAGTACAGAAACGTCTATCAATCCTTATTTAAAAAGAATCACGCATCCAGAAGAAATCTTAAAAGAGATTGCTATAGTCGATACACCTGGTACAAATACGATAGTCGATCATCATCAAGAAATTACAGAACGATTTATTCCTCACGCTGATTTGATTGTTTTTGTATTTGAAGCTAAGAATCCATACCGTCAATCATCATGGGAGTTTTTTGATTATATCAATGAAGACTGGAGAAAGAAAATCATTTTTGTCCTTCAACAAAAAGACTTAATGGAAGAGGCCGACCTAATGACCAATTTTAAAGGCGTAACTGATAACGCAATACAAAAAGGGATCCCTGATCCCCATGTGTTTGCAGTTTCTGCTAAAATGGAATTAGAAGGAAAATCGGATAGTGGTTTTGATACATTAAAAAATTATATACAGTCTCAAATCACTGGGGGAAAAGCTCCCTTTTTAAAACTTCAAAACAATGCCACCACGGCACATAATATAAACGATAAAATATCACACAGCCTAGAATTACGAACTTCCCAATTTGAACTAGATCATCAATTTAGAGACGATATTAAAGAGACATTAGAAATACAAAAACTAAAAACAGAAAAACAAATCGACTTTTTAGTAGAAAACCTATTGGCTTCTTATGATCGGATTACCCATAAGATGGAAGCAGATCTAAGCGGTGGCCTTTCTTTTATTCCGATGATAAGAAGATCTTTTTCTTCATTAATGGGTAGTAAGGAATCAGGTCCTAAAGAATGGCTCGAAAGACTAGCTGACACTTTTGAGAAAGATTTAAATATAGCTCTGAGAGATAGACTTCAAAATGGAGTAGTAGATATAGCTGATAATATACAAACCATGGCGATGCTCGTAGACTCCAAAATAAAAACGAGCGAAACGGTCTTACCCGACTCCGATGAAATATTTGCAGATATCGCTGATAGAAGGGCTAATGTATTGAAAGACTTACAATCTACATTTTCTCAATTTTTAAAGCAGTCTGAAAACTTTTATGACAAGTCCCTATTGAGCGAATCAGAAAAGATGGCTCCTAATCTAGCGGCTGGTGGGGGTATCGCAATTGCAGGAATATTAATGACCATTTTGCAGGGCGCTGTTTTTGATATCACGGGTGGTATTTTAACTGGTGTGGGTTTACTTTTTGCAGGTGCCAGTATCGGATTTAAAAAGCGGAAAATCCTTAAAGATTACAAAGAAGAAATAAAGAAAGGAAGAATAAAACTAGAGGAAGAAGTTACGCAACGGCTAAAAGACTATACCGAGAATATCAAATTTAAGATAGATGCAAATTTTACAAAGTTTGATACCCTCCTTCAAGAAGAAGAGGAGAAACTAAAAAGCCTAAACGCTTTAAAGAAAAATATCCATGAACTATTAGTATCTAGTGCCCAGAAAATAAAACAACACTTAGAGCCATAAGCTGTGACTAAAGAGCGGTCTAAAGTAGTTTCAAAATCTTAATCTGTTTTAACTTTAAACTATGGAAACACAACCTAATAATCCACTTCATGGAGTAAAGCTTCAGCAAATTTTAGAGCATCTCGTTAAAGTATATGGGTGGAAAGATTTAGGTAAGATGATTGAGATCAGATGTTTTACTCATGATCCATCTATTAAATCTAGTCTTACCTTTTTAAGAAGGACTCCTTGGGCTAGAGCCAAAGTTGAAGATCTATATCTAGAATCTACAGGTTGGTAAATATTTTTTAGAGTATTATCTTTATTAGGAACCAACTCCTATCTAAATGCCAGAAAATTATTACATGTATTTTATTACTGCCTTATTACCATTAGTAGTAGGTGCGATTTTTTATAACCCCAAAGTGATGGGTAATACCTGGATGAAAGTCAATGGTTTTAAAGAAGACGATCTTAAAGGAGGTAATATGCTCATGATATTTGGGCTTTCCTATTTGTATGGCATTATGCTATCTCTCGCTTTTGGGTATGTAGTGGTACATCAAACTGGTGTCTTTCAAACAATGATGCCAGATATTTTAGAAAGCGGCTCCCAAGCTCAAACAGAGTTTAATAATTTAATGGCCTCTTATGGTAATAATTTTAGAACCTTTGGGCATGGCGCCGTTCACGGACTTATATTTTCGGTTTTATTTGTACTACCCGTAATTGCAATTAATGCCATGTTTGAGCGACGCGGGTGGAAATATATAGGTATTCATTTCATTTATTGGCTTATAACTTTAGTATTAATAGGAGGTGTTTTAAGTAAAACACTCACCTGGGCATCCCTTTAATGGCTATTATCCTTTTAAAAAGGTGCATTCTATAGAAAATTTTAAGGGTTTATTAACAATTATACCGTTTTTACAAGCGTTGTTAATTTGTATGCTCGGTCATTTCTCACAATCCACAAAAATTGAATTAAATTCTTTAATTTAGTGGACTAATTCTTATGATAGTTAAACACCATACGATGAAATACCTTAGTGCTTTTATAGCGTTTTTTTTAATATCTAATTTAGCGACGTCTCAAGGACTGATTGCTGACATTATGGATGTACAATCTGTAGAAGCTGCAGATGGAACTAATGTCAAGGAAATGCAAGATCTTTATCAGAAAGATTTTGATGAATTGACGACAAAATTAGATGAGTCTATTACTAAAATGGATGAAGAGTATAAAAAAAGTGTTACAAAAAACGTAGAGGATTTTTCTAAAGTTTTGGCAAAGGGTGAAAAACAGCCTACTAAAAACGCCAAAATGAGAACGTACACCAAGATCAACTCTGCAACTATTTCTCTTAGAAGTAAAAAGAAAAGTTTTGTAGCTAAGTGGCGAAGTAAAAACTTTATTGCTACGCAAAAACTACCTAAGGATGAGCGTAAAGCGAGACAGCAAGAATTAAAAGATAAAGTGGAGGAATATCATGTTCAGTTTGATGAAGAGTATAATGCAAACTTGACAGCTATAAAAGCATTTAGAGATAAAGAGCATTTGGTTGATGCCGCTCCAGAGCCTAGTACTCCTGCCGAAGAAGAGCAATAGAAAAAAATCAACAACAGATATATAAAGCTCGGATGTAACGTCCGGGCTTTTTTTTTATAGATTTATATAATAAAAAAGATTAATATATATTTTCATTGTCTAATTTCGTTAGTATAAAAACACTAACGAATGCACCGACTACCCTACTTTGCCCTTTTCCTTCTTTGTATTTCTCTATTGTTTCAATCTTGTGCGACTAAGAACAGTATATCTGCGTTGATTGATAAAAAAGCCCATGATCGTGACGGTATTTATTATATCGAATTTGAAAAACCAAAGGATGCAACACCTATACAGGTGGAACTCGCAGAGAAGGGATACCAAGTTAAGGAGGGATATTATTTTGATGGATTAGAGAAAAAAGAAGATCGTTATAAATTCCTATGGTTCTACGGTAAAGAGTACGAGTCCCTAAAAGGAGTCAGAGCAAAAGAAAAAAAACGAGATGCCCTTATTGCCAAGGGAGATATGGCATCTTTTAAAAAATTGCAAGTAGATTTTCCAGAAGTTATAGAAAAATCTCCTGAAGTAGAGGCTCTGGCCTATGTTAAAAGCTTAAATGATGCAGAAGAATATCATAAAACATTTCCTTCTCAAAAGTTAAATGTCACTGAAGAAAAATCACAGCAATGGGTATTATCTGCAGCTGATTTACTTTCCTATAGAAATATATATGGCGTTTCAGATTTTACAGATCAAAAAATATTAGAGCTCATTCCATCTACTGATGAAATCAATGCAAAAATTTTATTAGATCATTTTTATGATTCTAAACACACCTCAGAGATTGAAATAAATTACCTGAGCAAAATATCAGAAATTTCTAGCTTGATTTCTACTGAAGTTTCCAAGAAACATTTTGGGATACCCGAAAATTTTCAATTATCAAATAAGACGGATGTTAAAAAACTATCAGAAGCGATGGAAGGGAAAATTAGTAATCCTCAAAATCTAAATAGACTACAAACTTCGTTAATAGATCAGCACGTTTTGAGCACTCTAAACATCAATCCTAAAACGATCTCGTTTAAAGATATAGGTAGAATCAATGATTACATTAATTCCGATTTAAAATGGGTCAATCAAAATTACAAGAATAATAAAAACCAGCGGACCATAAAGCTTATACACAATATTAAATATAAGGAGTTTGATTTTTTTGATTCCTTTTATGAAGATATGGAAAGTACTTTTAGCCGATGGAATTGGAAATTTGGGTTTACATATCTTAACAACCAATGTCAGATACATAGTGTCAGAGCATCTAAAAGAGAAAGCGTAGATATCATTTCTACCTCTTCTAGCTTAGAACAAATATTTTTTGAGGAAGTCTATAATAAAGAATTTAAAACTATTCCGGCTGGTGCTAGTTTAGATAATTTTTCCTACGTTATGCTATCAGGAGAATATTTTCTAGAGTCTAATGAATTAAAGAATTTACCCTTTCATACTATTTTTAAACTGGATAAGAAAAATAAAAGTTTTTCAATCGATGAGATGATTCTCTCTAATCTCGGGAGTAATCAAACTTATTTTGATGGAAAAAATAAATCACAAGTTTACTATTACGATTTTCAGAGCAAAAAAATGAAAAGACGTGGTAAGTAACGGATCTACAATAGTCATGTGCGTAATACGATTATTAACTAGAACCAAGGTATATTTAGGTCTACTCTATTAATAATGATCGAACGGATAAGGATTTTATGGTATTCTAGAAGGTTGAAGAAAATTCCAATCTCTTACGATCATTTTTTGCGAAAATACAGTCAATATTATAGGGATCTCCATCCCGATTTACAATTGACATTTAGAGAACGTACGTACATCGCAAGCAAGTTATTAATTTTTAGACCAGTTAAATTTTCTATCGTTACTGACGAGATGAAAATTTTAATTACTAGTGCATTAATACAAATCACTTTTGGGTTAGATAATTATCTTTTAAAACGATTTAATACGATTCTCGTTGTGCCTAACACGTATAGCTTCAGGGAGTATGAGGCATTGCTAGGTCATGTAGATTTTGATGCAAATAAAATAGTAATGTCATGGCCTAGTGTCCAGGAAGGTTTTATTATTCCTGACGACGCCTTTAACGTAGCACTTCATGAACTAGCCCATGCGTTACAAGGAGAACAATTAGATCCCTATTTGTTTTCTAAGTTTTTTAGTAGTTTGAAAATGAGTAAATGGGAAGAAGAAGGTATCAAAGAGTTATATAAGATAAGAAGTAAGCGACATGAGTTTTTAAGCGACTATGCAGGTATAAATATGAAAGAACTTTTTGCCACTTGTATGGAATGTTTTTTTGAGCAACCTGATGAGTTTAAAGTAAAAGTACCGAGACTTTTTAATCTAATGACTGATTTACTTAAGCAGGATCCTACGCAAAATGAAAATCCTCTTCTTAGTAAATAAACCTCGCTGGAATTTATAGAAAACGTTAGATTCTAAACCAAAGAATCACATTTTATTCTTTACCTAAACATTCTTTTTGCTTTTCTTTATTTC
>Ga0114957_1002967_pt1 | contig 15691 bp, 7 predicted proteins | sample BantaG_FD_87175 | JGI IMG/M metagenome (GOLD analysis project Ga0114957, IMG submission 87175) | Marine algal microbial communities from Bantry Bay, Ireland - BantryBay_4 metaG | ecosystem: Host-associated > Algae > Red algae > Unclassified | place: Bantry Bay, Ireland | collected 2014-11-21 | reverse complement strand
TGCTGTCGCAACCGTTTTGGTTGGTTAGAATATCGGAGTAATTTCCGGAGGTGTTGTAAGTGTTGTTTCCGACGGAGAAGGTTTCGCCGTTGCAGATGAACTCGTCGAGGTTGGTAGTGATTTCAGGAAAAATTTCCAGGGTTAGTAAGATGGTGCTGTCGCAGCCATTATTCTGAGGGAAGGAATTGGTATAGGAACCAGCGGTTGTATAAATGCTATCTCCGATCATGATGGATTCATTGGCACATAGTGTAGTGTCAATTTCGTATTCTATTTGTGCTAGAATATTTACTTGAACTGGGTAGGTTTTGCAAGGGAAAGTTTCAAAGTTGAAATCATTAATCACTCGGTAATATCCTGAAGTTCGATCATCTAATGGAATAATATAAAATGAGCTATCTGGTGCAACGGTAACCCAATCAATAAGGTTTGTACTAAATTGCCAAAAGTAGGGACCATCTGTACAATGATCTTCAATATTGCCTTCCAAAAAGAGCGTATCATTTTCAAGTTGACAAAGTTCAATTGGACTGTCATTGGCGATGTTGTAGGGTAGTTCGGGGAACGAAATTTCGACTGGGTCAGTGTTAAGTACACAACCATTTTCTGTATAAATAATTAATCTGTAAAGGAAGGTGCCCGGGCCAAGGGGTCTGAAGACTAATTCCTCCGAGTCTTCTCCTGTTATGTCTATCCATCCACTGGTTCCTAATGCTTGTTCTTGCCATTGTAATGAGTCAATCGAAAGTGGGAATGAACTAAAGTCTACGACTAGGACTGAGTCACGAGGATTTCCTCTAAAAGCTATATATGTTTCTAGTCTTCTTGCAATGCCTTGATAAGAATTAATATCGATAAATAGTGTACTGTCGCATCCATTGGCTGCTTCGTTGACTTGACTGTAGCTTCCTGGCGTGTAAAAGATGCCATTTACTTCCACAGAGTCGGTGGGGCAGATGGTGGTATCAATATAGGCAAAGGCTGGACTCAATAAATCAATTTCTACTCCTTGACTTCCACAAAACTGGCAGTCTGCTGGGCTGTTTCGACTGTCTATCGTGACGGTTACGGTGGTGGGCTCGAAGAGGTATAATTCAATGAAAGGATCCGTGAACGAATTAGCATAAGAAACGGAGTTGCGTGTACTTAGTTCCCAGATATATTGACAAGCAGAAGTAGATGGATTGACAATGGAAAGTGTAATGGGTTCGTTTTCGCAAACGGTCAATGGGCCTGGAGGACTTATTTCTAATACAGGGTTTGAGGTGAACTCCAGGGTATCGGCGAGTGGACAATCAGGACCTTCTTTTAACCATATAATTAGGTTTTCCATTGGCTCAACGACGATGTCCTGAGTGGTTTCTCCGGTACTCCATAAATAGGTGTCAATTCCCGCAGCGGAAAGTAAAAAAATGTCCCCTTCGCAAAATTCAGCATCTCCAATGATGATGGGGGTGCCGGTGCATTGGCCAAAAAGAAAGACTGGGCTTAAAGACGCCAGTACCATCAATGCGATCCACCAGGTTAATTTTAATTGGGTATTCATGTGTTTAGTTTTTGTCAATCAATTCGTTTGGGAATAATTATTTAGGTGTACTATTTTTAATTTCAGAAGTAGCGAATGTTCCATCTTTAAATCGAACAAGAATTTTGTATTGATAGGCTTTATTGGGTTGAATTTCTTTATCCATAAATTCCTCGAAATCTGTTTCTTCTAAAAAGGTATACCGCGTTTTATAAGGGATGATAAGACTACCTTCTGCTCCACGAAAAATTGATATTTTTTTTATTTGGTCAGGAACAACATTCAGTTTCCATGATAAATGGATTTGTTGTTTGTCTTTTTTAAAAATCACCTCAAAGTCGGAAATCAGATTTCTTTTTCTATCGTCTAAAGGTTTTAATGCCAGGGTGTCGGAAAAAACGAATAAGCTGTCATCGTCAATCGCCTGAATTCGATATTCGTAGGTATTATTGAAATTGACCATGGTATCTAAAAATGAAACCGTGGTTCCACGAGTGGAATCAATGACTATTGGCATCCAGTTCAGGCTATCCAGTATTCTTCTTTCTAAAATGTTTCGAGAAATATCATAACTAGAACTATTGGTCCACTCCAAGAAGAGTTGCCCAATTTGTGTTCGGTGTCTTTTAAAAACTGGTTTTACTGGTGGCCAGTTATCGGGAAGCTTGACAAAAATTGTTCTGGAAAAATCGGATTGATTTCCTCTGAAATCATGGGCAACAACTTTATAAAAACTTCTTTCACTGGCAAAATCGAGACCTATGGTGTCTTGAAAAAAACTATCTCTTAGTCCGCCGGATTGAGTAAGAATTGAATAATCACCATTCTCAGTATTTGAATAATAGACGTAATATCCTGCTAAGTCTGGTTCTTTGTTTTTAGTCCATAAAATAGTGACAATATTATTTGAATCACAAGTTCCTTGAATTCCAGTTGGTGGGCTTGGAGGAGTCTTATCCTGAAGTTGCCCTAAAACAGCAATAGAATAAATTTCATGGTCATTGTTGTCTATTGCTTTTATTTTGTAGAAATTAATCTCACTGGGAAAGGAATCTACAAAGACTAAATCTTGTTCAGGGTAAACGCTACTATTTTTAATTACTTCATGGGAAGTAGAACGGCTATTTGATTTTTGTACTTCAAAGTATTTTACTCGACTCAAGTAATTTGGATCAAAAAACCAGCTTACCTTAAAATGCCCATTATCATCTTCCCATACATCTGTGATGATTGGTTTTGCCTGAATAGGAGCTGGTTTTGGAGTACCTGTCACCATGTTTGAAGGTGGGCCTGAATCTCCAAAATAGGAGAGACCACGGATTCGATAATGATAGGTAATATTATTTGCTAGACTATCATCATTGAAGTAAATATAGCGGGTATTTGGATCGCCATAATTATCATCGACCAAAGGTACAAATGGCGTTTTATTTACCTGTTGAAAAGTATTACCACCATCCAATGATCGTTCAATGAAATAGGCAACATATTTCTCTTCAAAATCAATAAAATTCCATCTTAGCGTGGCAAGACTGTCTTCTGTTTGAATCGCCAGCGAATCTATTTTTGGCAAATAGCTAATGGGGTATTTTGCAAGATTGGCAACAATGGGTGTTGTTTGTTTATATGATTGACTATTGACATATTCTACCTTATACTCGTACCGAAAACCATTTTTTAAATCCTTATCCATATAGCCAAGCCCCATAGCGGTAGCTACTTCAAAATTAAAATTGGCGTAAAGCAAATTAAAAATAAGTATGTTTTCCTCTTCCTTGTTTTTGTATAGCACATTATTAATGTTACTTAAATCTGTAATTGGACTGACATAATCGTAAGCAGCTTCGTAAGGAACGGATGCATAGGGATTGTTTATTAATAGATCACTCCAATCAGACTTAGGTAAGAACTTGAATCGTCCTAGCTCTTTTGTTTCCATCAAGTCACCATTAGCGTAGGCGAGCCGTGTAAGTTTATATCCATATTTTTTTCCGAGATTCCAGCCTGTTGTACGGTAAGGTTGCCATCTTACTGCAATAGAATTTCCATAAGAATGGCAAAAGGTAGCAACACTAATGGTATCCTGCGTCATGGCAGAATAATTGATGAGCAGTCCGAAAATTAGTAGCATTATTATTCTCATTAGCCCTATTAATTTTTTATAAAGGTTCGGTTAAACGTTTTGAGAGGTGTGGAAGAAGTAGGTTTATAATATTTGATTATTACTGGATAATCACCTGGAGTTAGGTCTGTAAATAAATTTCGTTTTGTGAATATATCCATGTCCCAGGCACAAAAATTCGATCTGTTTACAGGCGCGTAAATAAATTTTGCCATCGTACTAGGTAGTGTAGCAAGTTTATGTTCAGTGTACGTTACAAGCGCTTGATAGACGTAATTATCATACATACAACATTCTTCCAGTTCATCTATTGTAATATCATTAAGGCTGCAATCATTTGAGCCCGGACCTTGGAATTCACTAAATTCTATCATGCTGAATGTGGAAAATGATCCGAGCTCCGTCTCCCTTAGGAAATCAAAAACGGAGTTTAATTCTTTATACATAATTCTTCCTAATCCATAATCAATTTCAATGTTGATATTTGAGAACTCTGTATTGTTATTATGTGTATAAATGTTAGCTAGTTTTAATTGGTAAACTGAATCTTGAATAATGGTAATGCCTTTATCAGGTTCTCTATTCCCAAGATATGCTACTCGATCTTCATCTAAGTAATCAGTCATTCTTTCTCCTTGACTATATCCATAAATATCCAAACCTGAGATTTCTTGTCCAGAAAAATTTCGATACTCATCAGTAATCCACAAAGTAGAATTGAGGATCGCTTCAAATACCAGAGAGGGATCGTTATTGTAAATTCCCTCTACCTCTTTCACTCCAAAAGGTTCAGATAAATTGCTGACGTCAATTCTATGAGGCTTTGCATAATCAACATTGATGAACCTTGGAGAATTAGAATCGGGTGTTTGAAAATCCGAGAATTCTATTGCCGACATTTTATCTTCGAATTTATTATAATTACTTACTCTAAAAGCCATCGTATAAACTACTGCTTCGTGCTCGAAAGGAATTGGTAAATTAAATTCATCTAAGTCATAATCATCTGAATCTTCAAATTCAGAAAACGCTTCGTCAGGGACTCTAACGACTTCAAGTTTATAGGATTTTCCATTAATTAGTCCAGATGAAATAACATAGTTTAAGCGGTTCATTCCAGCGTCATAGGAACAGTTTTTATAACTAATAGAGGTAGGATGAGTGGTACTAATTTTAATTTTCAGGGATTGGTCTTCTGGCAAATCCGCAAGTAATTCGTCTTGTCCTTGTAAAAGTTGGATATACTGAGAAGAGTTGTCAAGCTTATAAAAGTTAAACTGTCCATCTCCTGGCAAAGCAAAATCAATATTACTCTTTAATATTTCTGTTGGAAGTTTACCTGTTTTGAAAATATGAATTCGTTCTTCTCTTTCTACTAATGCTCCATTTTCTCTAACTAATGTTGCAACTAAGGTGAGGGTATATTCTGTATTTGATTTCAATTGATCTATTGGCAAGCAGCGCAAAAATTGTCCGGATACTTGTTCTTGATTAACACTAACTTGATTCCCCTCAGGATCTGTAATTTCAAAGGTTTCCAAACGGATTCTAAAGTTTTCGTTTTCATCTGTATTGGGATTTAATACGGGGAAATTTTTGTTAAGCTCTTGTGCAAAGACAATATCTATTGGAGTTGTGACTTCCATAAATTGGTCATCGTTGGAAGGCGTCATAAATAGGACAATTTGAATTTCTGGTTCTAGTTCCTGAGCTCCTTGCACTTCACATTCTTCCCCAAATTTAAAATGTACACTAAACTTCTTCCTAAAAGGACCCAATCTAACTCGTCCTGCAAGTGCTCCGCGACCAAAGGTAGGATTTGGACCTTTAATTTGTAGCGCTGCTGCGAGGCCCAGGCCCAGGACTTCTGTATTTTTAAATTTTACTGAAGCGTCAATATAGGCCCAGGCCTGACCAGCGGCATACCAGTTGTTAATGCCTATTGGTTCCGCAGACCCGGAATTCATACAGTTGACATCTCGAAATTTGTTGAGCATAATATCAAAGCCAGCTCCCAGGTGTACATGAGCAGAAAAACCTAAAAATTTTGGCGTGTCCATACCCGCCTTAAAGCTTACCCCAAAAGCAAATCCCTGTCCAGAGCCTCGGGTCGTCTCGTTTTGCAATAGATTGCCCATTCCTGTTAGACTCTGTACATTAGTCGGAAGGCCCGGAAAAGGTGGAATATTTTTGCCTATATCGAAATAGGTTTCTAATTCGATAGCTCCCAACTCCCACAAATCAATCCCTAACGCTAATCTATTGTCTGGTTCTCCAACATTTAAAAACCAGTAATTTTTTGAAAACTGCATTTCTAACCCACCAGCATACCCAAGGTCGGAGCCACTGCATCTGCTTATATAGCTAGCAAATTGAGCAGGAATATTTTCGCTCGCTCCTTTAAGCGGGCCTACTTTTACAAAGGCATGGGCAGAGGCATAAAACCCGGTTCTGTCTCTGCCAGCTCTTGTCTTAAAAACAAATTCCATTTCAATGGCTAAACTTACACCAGAACAAGAGGGGCCATCCATACTGATGTCCGTCATTACATTCAGTATTCCCTCCAACCTAATAAAATTAAGTCCTCCATTATTATTGAATTCCATGGCTAACCCAATATTCGTATTAAAAGCTTTTGGACTAGGAATTGAGCCAAGAATGACATTCAGATTGATCCCAATTTTTACGGTGCCGGAAGGTCTGTATTTTCTTCCTGAAAGGCTTTCGCCTAAAAAACCGCTAATATATTCAGTATAACTATCCACGTTACTCGATGATGGTGGACTAAATGCAGTTGCATTGTTGAAATTGCTATTGGTGTTTTCCTGTTCCATCCGATAATAAACCCCACCGCCAACACCGTACAATCCAATAGGACCTAATGGAATGCCAGTAGAAAAGGATGCTTTAACATCAACCATGAAATATCTAAAACTATTGTTTTGAGCACCAGTGGCTGTTCCAAATAAGGCCATCGCGGAAAATCCGCTACTTCCTTCTCCATCTTTATTTAGACCTTTGATTCTTAGATCCGCATTTCCTTGAAATCCACTGCCATAGCCAATCTGTCCATTGGAAGTAGGCCCATCGAGATTTTCAAAAAATACTACCCGCCCAGAAATACTAAACGCTTCCAGATCAACGGCTACCTGAATCATATCCAGTTTGACCTTCTTGAATTTCCAGCGTTGTTTGGTAGACTCATTTTTTATTTCACCTATGACACGGACTATGGTGGCTCCACTAATGTTTACTTTGTCGCCGGCTGCCAGGTTGATGTCTGCTCCAACGATCAGCTCCGGTTCCATCGTCTGGCTATTTTTTTGAATCATTAGGGTCGATATATTTAATCCAAAACCAGCGAAATTAGCCACGGTAATCGTATCTTTTAACGTCCATGAGCCAGGTGATATTAAAAAAGGCGACCTGGAAGAAACACGGAGTCCATTTACTTCCACTAGTGGGACGACTAATTTTTTATCATCATCCGCATCCTGACCTCCTGTTACTTCAAAGTCGGCATTCAGATCTGCCCTTAGAAAAACGTTATCATTCTCATAACCAATCGTAAAGGTGGAGGTATTTTCAATGACCACTTGTCCTTTAAACATTTTCAATGGCAATACTTTATCTGTAGGAAGATTACCAGAAATGGAATAGATATCTTCTACAAAATTAAAACTCCCGGAATAGGCAATGAGGTCTTGTTCAGTAAGGGAGGAATCATCTTCCGGATTGGTAATAGGCATACCCAGGTGTCCAGCAAAGTCCAGTGATTCGAAAGTATTTGTCAGGATGCTAACGTCCAGATGATTAATGGAGAAAGCCCATTTATCAATTTGATGATTATCGGATAGTGGAAGCAAATTTTCTACGGCGATCCGTCCTGTAAAACCTGCTTCGTCAATAATAATATTTGTTGCATTGATCTCGAAAGCACTTCCGTTTCCATTTGCATCCTTCGTGAAATCTTCTCGCCATTCTACGCCGATTCGTTTGATATAGACCCCTTGCCAATTTTCCTTGCTGGCAAGTGTTTGAGTAGGATCATAATTTCCAACTGGAAAGCGTAGACTGTTGCGGTGTTGGAGGGTACTAAAATCCAGCACGGCTGATTCGATTGTCCAAATGAGCTTTTGGCTTTTAGCATGATAGAAGGGTTGCTCAAAATTAATTTCTGTAATAATATCACTCAGGCCATTTGAGGTGGAGATAAAAAAGTTTGCATTGACTGTTTTAGTGGTATCAATTTGAGCGGGAGTAGGGTTTTGTTCCTCTACTGGCACTAGCACCTGTCGGCTGATGGCGAGATTAGCATCGATGCTAATGGTTTCTATTCCATCGCAGGAGAATTCAGCATAGGTTCCCTGTCCCTTTTTGAAGGCATCCTCAACGGGATCAATTACTGCTGCCCTCAGCATGATTGTGGCTTTGTCTTCAAACACAGGGAGGGTGAAATTCCCCAATAACCCCAGCGAAACCGTCCCTGAGATACCGCCAAGTCGGGAGAACTTAACATCTGGTGCGGCAAAAAACAGTGGATTGGCAAAATTTGGAGCGATAACTTCCACATAAATTTCCAAACTGGCATATTCAGGATACAGATAAATATTACTGATTCCAATAGTCACTGCGGTATTATCTCCTAAAGATTTTTTCATCCCAACTGGCAGCGTTTGCAAATCTCCTCCTGTTAATGTAGATACAAAGTTACCAATGTCCTTAACATCGCCAATGACCTTTCGAGCTTTGGCGATAAAGGTGCTGGTATCCGCCATCATTTCTGTTTTGGTCTTGGGATCACTGGCTGAGAAAATTTGATTTAAGCTATTAAAATTTCCGGACAGCCAATCGCTAATTTGTTGTTGAGAAGGATTGGCAATAAAGAAATTTGCATGATGTGGAAAGGTGTTTTTAAGATGAGGTAGGCTGATTTTTTTTGAAGTAACCAGTGGCATATTTTTGAGTGGTAGCGGAAGCAGGTTGTGATGCTGTAGGGTAGAGTCGATGTCTCCATTATTAGCAAGCATTATTACAGGAGATAGCACCATTAAGCAGGCTAAATATATTGGAGCTATCCAAGATAAAGACAATTTCATTTAATGCACTTTTAGTTACCAGCGCTATTACAGGTGTAGTAGGGGCTTAGTATGTTTGTATATTGATGTTGTAACTATTTTGATTTACCTTGATCCAGTCTTGGACCATTGCCAGTGCTTTGGGATAGCTATCTACTTTTAAATCTCCCCATCTATCTACTGCTAAAGGGAAGTCAATAATATTAGGGGTAATGGCTTCTATGATCCGATAGGCACAATTGATATTTCCAGCGCCTTCCGCATCTGCTGGATGACAATTTTTCTCGTTGGAAAGTATATTGGTCAATAGCCAGTCGTAGATTTTTGCGTTTTTGGTGTAAACCAGAAGAGGTAATAATTCATAAACGAGGTCATCGTTTACCGTTAATTTTTCGATGTTTTTGCGAAGGGTTTCTGCTTTTTGAGGGTCACCAGCTCTGACTAGAGCGATATTGACCTGCTGCAATAAGTGTTTATCATTTTTGTATTTGATCGCTAAGGTATTTAGCGTTTGGTCCATTTTTAGAAAACCACACAGTAAAACCAGTTCACTGGAAACATTCTTTTTATTGCTAATGAATTGTGTGAATTGGTCTTTATCAGAACTAGAATAATCTGTAAATTCGAATTTTCGTAAGGATTTGAGAATAGCTGATTGTTCCTTTGGACTAGCAAGAGGCAATTGATCTAGTAATATTTCTATGCGGAGACTATCGTTGATTGGTAGGTGGTGGGATGGGGGAGTGGATGCTGGGTTTTCAGCAAAGAATAAAAGATATAATACGAGTGGTGTTGCCATTACGAAATGGAGCCGAAAGAAAGCCGTATACATTTTTACTGTTTATTTGTTTAACATTGGTAAAGGTAATTATTTAAAGTATATAATTATAGCAAGAGATAGAATTTTTTTTACATTTTTTTAAAATCCATATTTGTAGAGGTTTTATGAGTATCTTCTTTAGGAGGTAAGCGTAATATTATTTTTGAAGGATTTGCCAGATGGGACATTAATAAAAATGGTAGAACACACCTTGAGTAAGGTCGTTGTCCTATCAATTTTATAGTGGGAATTAGGAATTTAGTTTTTCCTTCTATGAGTAAAATAGATAAAGTCATGAGGATTAAAAAAAAAAATCCCGGATTTTCATATCGAAAATCCGAGATTTTTTTAACCTTAAACCTTGGGAATGTTGACAAAATAAATGACGATTCTACACCTCCTCTTTTTCTGCCACGCTTCGTTACTAAAATGGTTATTATGCGGTGCATAACGCCCATTTCAGCGCCTTGACTGATGAAAAAATAGTTCGTCTTTTATCTCAATCTATTTAATCGCCATTCCTAAGTATTAATACTCAAAAAAATTAAATTTTTATAAACCGTTCAACAACAGATGATGTGCCATTAGAAATAAGAATATCGTAAACACCTCTTGCTAAGTTATTCACGTTAATTGTTTGTTCTAAAGTCTCACCGGTCTTATTTGTTTTCCAATTTCTCAATTCTTGACCTTGAATGTTAAATACTTTAATTTGAAGTTCACCAACCCAATCCGTCTTGATTTCAAAATTCAAAGACGTGCTTACCGGATTCGGAAATACTTTCAATTGACCGTTATTTTTGATAAGGTTTTCTGTACCGACCGGTACTTGAAATTCATAAGCACCAGCATCTACTTCTTCTACACGGGCATTGCCATCTAAATCTAATACGGGGGCTCCCATACTGATACCAGCATTGATCGCAGGGCTTTCAGCTTGTAAGCGTAAATCTAATGTGGGGCTGACAAAGAACATATTTGGTACTTCGTTTTGGTCAGTCGCATCTGTGAAAATATCTATTGCAGATGCGTCACTGCTCAAATTTCCTCCTAAGGAAACAATAGTTGGTGTGCCGTCTTCTACTTCAATATCATTCCCAACAGAATTGGATAGAATCGTATTTTGAATGTTAATTATCAACTCACTTTCCAGTTCAGTGGTAAAGGCCGCTATCCCTGAACCAACAGAGGCAATGTTGTTTGAAAAAGAAGAATTAACTAGATTGATCGTATAAGAAAGACTGTCTCCAGTATTTAAGGAAAGGGCACCACCGGCTACACCATTTGGATTAAAGTTATTCATAAATACATTGTTAAAAAGTGTACCACCAGCGTTATTCATATTTAATGCAGCACCTTGTTCTTCAGCCGTATTAAAATTGAAAACTGAATTGGTCAGCATAAAAGACAGAGGAACGATCGTATCTGAGAGTTCACTGATTGAAAGTGCGCCACCTCTATTAGAACTATTATTGAAGAAGTCACAGTTGTCAATTGTCAGATCACCCGCTGCGGAATAATTAACTGCGCCGCCAAAATTAGTACCACCATTAGCGTCAAATACAGTGTTAACAATGGACAAATTAACTCCTTCATTTTGAACATTTATCGCACCACCGAATTCTGCTTGATTCAAACTAAAATTACAACTATCAATCGTAACATCTGCACCAAATCCAACGATAATCGCTCCACCACTTGTGGAAGCCTGATTCTCTGTAAAAGTAGATCCTTCAATTACGAAATTAGAATTTCCGCCATAACAGTTTACTGCTCCTCCAAAGTTACCTGAACCTCCTGTGAATTGGCTATTTCTGATTGCAATTTCTTTATCATCTCCACTATTGAAAATATGGGAGCCATTAGTTCCAAGGTTTCTAGTAAACGTACAATCATCTATCGTATAACTTGATCGCCAAACGTATATTGCTCCACCTCCAAAATTTGTCGCTTGATTATCTATAAAAGTACAATTGTCTAAAGCGAGGCTGACTACACCTACTTCGATGTTTCTTGCATCATTGTAAATGACACCTCCGTTACCTGCTCGATTATTGCTAAATGTAGAATTTGAAATATTAAAACCAATGGACTGCCAGTTGAATAATACGCCTCCGAAACCATCTGTAAAAACGGCTATATTAGAATTAAACGTACATCCATCAACATTGACATTCGTACAGAATCTTGGATATATTGCACCTCTAACTGTTTGGTTATTTTCAAAAACACAATTAGTAATATCGACGTCAGAAAGTCCAATCAATAGAATTCCTGCCGATTGTGAAGTAGTAAGATTGTTGGAAAAGTTGCAGTCTTCGATAATGGAATTATCTCCACCATTCGCTCCTGGTGAGATATAAATACCTGCACCACCACGAGAAAAGTTTTGTGAAAATGTACAGTTTCTTACCGTAACAGTACTATAAGAAAATATACCTCCTCCACGATAGAAGAAATCATCTTGGTCATTAAGGTTACTCGTATGTCCTCCTGAAATATTGAAACCGTCAATAGTGATAGGGTTAAGTAAACTATCCACAACTAATACATGCTGAGCATTATCCTCTTTGTTCGCATCAAAATCATCCGCAATATCATTGCCATTTAAATCTCCACTCAGTATCGTTGGGTTGGCTGCGATATCTCTATCTGCTAGATTAGTCTCAGAACCATTGAAACCTCCGTAAAGAGAAATGTCGTTTAAAATTCTAAACGTTGCAGAAGAGTCTGATACCACTTCATTGGGTATGTAGGTGCCACTTGCAACCCAGACGTCACCTGAAGTAATACTGGTCAAAGCGACATTAAGGCTAGTATAAGCATTTGTCCAAGAGGACCCATCGCCCGCTCCAGTCGCATCTTGCTTGACAAAAGTCTGCGCAAAACTGGAAGTAGTTAGCATTAATAGCCCTAAGAGAGTAAAGAAAAATTTGAAGTAGAATTTTTTCATAATGATAAATTTTTTTGATTATAAAATAGTTTTTTCACTTTGGTGATTAGTAAATCTGGTTAAAAAATAATGTAAGAAGTGAAAAACTCGTTCCTTTTTGTGTTATCTTGCCTTCCCAAAACTAAAAAATATATCTTATATTAACAATGAAATATTGGCCTTAAATATTAGCGCGCATAGGCTTTATTTATTATTTTTTAATGATTTTCTTCAAAATTTGCCCTTATTCGGTAAGTAATTTTACAAAATAGAGACCTGCTGGTATTGTTGATATTTCTATCTTGGAATAGGCTTATTTGGTGAATAGAGGTAGATTGATACGTTGCTTTGTCTTCTTCTAAAACTAAAGAACTTCTAACGATAATCAAAGGAAAAGTCAGGAAATTTGGTTAAAGTGAAAATATTGACCTAGTTAGTTTTACCTATATTTAAAGGTAAACAGTAGCTTTTATTATAAAGAAAGAAGAAATGAGAGGAAGAAATATATATCCGAATTTGTACATTCCTTGACAATGAATAAGGAAGCATTTTTTGAAAAATTGGAAAAATCTATGTAATTAAAAATACAAAAAATGATATTCGACGCTTTAATATATTTTAACAAACACAAGCTTTTGACGTACAAGCGTTACAAAAAAACTGGAAAAAGAATTTTTAGGAAGATATTTGAGTTCGGAGTCCAGTTATCTGCACGAACAATTGTTAAAAAGCCTCAATTCTGATAACCAAAATTGAGACTTTCTACCTGTTTCTTTGAAAATACTTTTTCACTTACATCCCCAAATCTTTCACAATCCCTGCAATCTTATCCTCTAATGCCGCTTCTACCGCCTTAAACGCTCCAGCAGAAGCCAGCGGTAAATTTACACTCATGTAGTATTTTATCTTCGGCTCGGTACCACTCGGTCGCAAGGCTACTCGGCTACCATCCTCTGTAGTGTAGACCAAAACATTGGATTTTGGAATGTCCAATGGTTCGGTATTTCCGGTGGTGATGTCCTTGGTAATGGACAATTTATAATCATCAATTTTTATCACTTTAGAACCATTGATTGCCGTCATGGGCGTCGCTCTTGCATCGGCCATCATCTGCTTTATTTCCTGTGCTCCGGTGATTCCTTTTTTGGTGAGCGAGATCAGGTGTTCTTTGTAAAAACCATATTTAACGTATAGTTCGATCAATGCCTGATACGCAGAACTGCCGCTGGCTTTGGCCTGCGCCACAATTTCCACGGCAAGCAGGGTAGAGGTAACCGCATCCTTATCCCGAACAAAATCACCGACCATATAGCCGAAACTTTCTTCCCCACCTCCAATAAAATTGAGTTCGGGATGGTCTTTGATTAATTTAGCAATCCATTTAAAACCCGTTAAAACTATTTTGTTTTCTACGTTGTAATTGGCGGCCAGATTCGTTAGCATAGGAGTGGAGACAATCGTTGTGGCGATAAACTCCTTCCCCTTAATTTTGTTATCCGTCTTCCATTGTTTTAACAAAAAGTCGGTCATCAATAACATCGTCTGATTACCATTGAGCAGTTGCATTTCGTTTTGGTCGTTGCGGACAGCTACACCGAGCCGGTCACTATCCGGATCTGTCCCAATTACAATATCTGCATTTACGTTGTCCGCCAGTTCCAGTGCCATTTTTAGTGCCGCTGGTTCTTCTGGGTTGGGTGACTTCACGGTAGGGAAACTACCATCTGGAACCCGCTGTTCTTCCACAATATGTACCTTGTTATATCCTGCTCTTTTCAAGGTTTCGGGAATAGCCGTAATGGAAGTACCGTGCAAGGAAGTAAAAACAACAGTCGTATTATCTTTCGCTTCCTGCGTAGCTCCCGTGCTACCATTTTTCACTGCTGCGTCGATAAATACGTCGTCTACTTCTTTTCCAATCAGATGAATCAGATCGGGATTGGCATCAAATTTTATATCTGAATAATCCAGGCTGTCAATCTGCTGAATCACCGCTGCATCGTGAGGCGGCACCAGTTGTCCACCATCCTGCCAGTACACCTTATACCCGTTGTATTCGGGTGGGTTATGAGACGCGGTAAGGACGATACCACAGTGACAATTCAAGTGGTTGACGGCAAAGGATAATTCTGGGGTAGTCCGTAAATTTTCGAATAGATACACTTCGATTCCGTTAGCCGAAAATACGTCCGCTACTACCTTGGCCAGACTTTGACTATTATGTCGACAATCATAAGCGATGACTGCTTTCACTTTTTCGTTGGAGAACGTTTTCTGTAAATAATCGCTCAGTCCTTGAGTACTTTTGCCTAGCGTATACTTGTTGATACGGTTCGTACCGACCCCCATGATACCTCGCATACCGCCGGTTCCGAATTCCAGATTTTTGTAAAAACTTTCCTGAAGATTATCTGGATTATCCGCTATATCTTTACGGATCGTGTTCTGTGTTGCTTCGTCGAATACAGGAGAAAGCCAGGCGTTGGCTTTGGCTAAAATATCATTATTGAGCGTTGACATGTTCTAATTTTTAGGTTTGGAATGTGAGTTAGAATTATGGTAAAATTGAGGTGTTTTAGCGGTGACCAAGGTACAAAAATAATAGTTGTTGTAAAAGGGGGAGATTAAAATTCTTTTTCACTTAGGTCAAGTGTACGATGAAATGGTGGGTAAGTTCCAAAACTTGCTGTCAGGATATTAAGGATCAATAAGACAGATGAACCTATCATGGAATTTTTTCGTTTGAGAAGATGGTATTCTGATTTTGAGTGTGGCAATAAGTCAGATGAAATATTGGAAAGTTATTTTCCCCTAAAATTGTGTCTAAATTAGCATTCATTTTAATTATAATTACAATGACCGAACAATCTACCGTACTCTACTTCAAAGATGCCAAAAGTGACAAGGTCTACCAGGCTTCTTTAGAAAAATCAGGTACACTATTTCTCGTTAATTTCGCTTATGGCAAGCGTGACGGTAATCTAAGAGAAGGGACTAAAACACCTGCTTCTATTGGTTATGATAAAGCAAAGGTAGTTTATGATAAACTGGTGAAGTCGAAAATGGATAAGGGGTATGTGGAATTGGAATTGGAATTGGAATCTGAATTAGAATTGGAATTAGAATTAGAATCTGGATTAGAATTAGAATCTGAATTAGAATTGGAATCTGAATCTGAATCTGAATCTGGATTGGAATTGGAGTCTGAATCTGG
>Ga0114957_1002962_pt1 | contig 15706 bp, 8 predicted proteins | sample BantaG_FD_87175 | JGI IMG/M metagenome (GOLD analysis project Ga0114957, IMG submission 87175) | Marine algal microbial communities from Bantry Bay, Ireland - BantryBay_4 metaG | ecosystem: Host-associated > Algae > Red algae > Unclassified | place: Bantry Bay, Ireland | collected 2014-11-21 | reverse complement strand
TCTCTGAAAAACTAATAGCTGGCAAGCCTATTATTCATATTTTAAATGAAAGCAACCCTGGCGATGGTTTTGAAAACGTTCAGCCTGATTTAGAGGATGTTTATTTTGCACAGATATTTGGGATAAAGAAGTGACTTTATTGAAATGAATATTACACTTGAAATAGAAGCTGGAGCTAAAACTGAGACTAAAACTAATCTAAAAGGTTTTCTTAATTCAGTTTTCGAAGATATGAGAAATAAAGGACTCATATCTTCTAAAATTAGTGAATTGGTAATTGTTGGGTTTTTTGAGCCCTACAATACAGGGTCTTATGAATCCTGTATCTATAATAGTCTAAGAGTAACTATTAAAAAATATTGTGAAAAATATAATGTTCCAGAGTTAAATATATCTAAAGGTAGAGAATACACCGCTCAAGGAAAGATTGTCAACTTCAATGAATCAATAAAAATTTTTTTTCACGTTTCTTCGCTAATAGATATTTCTGGAATTCGATCATTGCAAGAATTAGTATTATCAGTTTTTTTAGATGAAGAATTTCAGAAAATTTATCCTTGGAAAGAGGAGTTTTTGATAACAGATTCAATTGATAAAGTTGTAAAGGATTGTTATTTAGGAATTTGGCTATCAAAAAAATTTAATCAAATTAGATTTAATGAAATATTTCCCGATAGAGAAAAATGCACAAAATCAGCCAGAAAATTTACACATAGTTTTAAAAGAAATGTAAAAAAAGCACTATTCAAATATCAAAAAAATGGGAATGAGCATAAGCTTTGGGAAAGTTTACTTAGAGAATTAAACTATTACGTAAATAGAGTTATAGAAATAAGTGTAGACACTAAAGAAAAAGTAGAGGATCTTGAAGAATTTACAAAACCAATAATTGAAATACTTATTCAAGTATATTCAATTAATAAAGATGTAATGCAAAAAAAATCGCCTAAAATATTTGAATTAAAAAAAGCAATAAGAGATATATTTAGAATCTGTGAAATTGAAATTCCAATATTTGAACCTCACTATATCACTGTAAATAAATCTCCAATTAATATATTTAAAGATATAGTAGATACGGAAACAAGGATCGTTGCTTTTATTGATATTTTAGGTTTTTCTGCTTTGATTGAAGAATATGATAACGATGAAACATCTAATATATTAAATGAATTGCACGAAGCACTTGAACTGTCTATAAAAAATTCGTTTGAATTTATGCCAGATTTGAAGATGAAAACTCAATTATCAGAAACTTTAGACTATAGAATGTTTTCTGATTGTGTGTGCTTATCACTACCATTTATAGACCATGGTAACGACTTTAAATTGCAATTTAATTCTATATGCTGGGTGATTAGAAGTTATCAGCTTCTTATGATGGAAAAAGGATTTTATTTAAGAGGTGGTGTTGCCATAGGTAGTTATTATTCAAATGATAAAATGATTTTTTCTGGAGGATTAGTAAAGGCGTATCTTATAGAAAGTAAACAAGCCAAAAACCCAATCATTGTTGTTTCAAAAGATATTGTTGAACGATTAAAAAATTGCAGCACAAGTAGTATTTCCGAAGCGAATTTTGAACAACAATTAATGCATCATTTAGATGATCCTGATAAAATATTTTTAAATCCATTTGTAGATTTCGACAATGCTAAAAAGAATCTTGGCCTAATTGAAGGGTACATTCCTCAGCTTGCTGAATTAAATTCATTTTTTAATGATCTTGTAAATCCGATTATCAAACCTTCATTAGAAAAGTTGAAAATTTATGCCGAAGATGAAAAAATGATCAACTTGAAAGAAGATATATTGGAAAAATTAAAAACGAAAATAAGTCAATGTGAAGGAAAAATATCCTACTTAAAACAAGAGAGAATAGATTCTAGAGCTTATGAAAAAGTATTATCAAAACTTAAGTTTCTATTCAAAAAAAATAATCCAAAAGAAAATAATTTAGAAGTACTTGCTCAAGAAAAGGTATTAATTAAACTCAAATTTTTAGAAGCATTGATATTATGGTCAATAGATGCAAGTTCAAACAAAAGATTTCGAAAATATAAGATATAAATTCAAAATTAAAAAACCATGTTAGAAACCATAAAATTTGAACTACAATACCGCCTTAAACGCCCAGCCACTTATATTTATTTTTTAATGCTGTTTGCATTAGCCATATTTTTAGTTACTACCGATGTTATTAAAGTAAGTATAGGGCAAGGCAAAGTTGCACCCAATGCTGCTTTTACATTAACCTTCTTTTATTTAATTTTTGTGGCCATTGGTATGCTCGTTATTTCGGCCGTTATGGGCGTGCCCGTTGTTCGCGATTTCGAACACAACTCGGCTTCGCTCATCTTTACAACCTCTATAAAAAAATGGCAATATTTAGGTGGTCGGTTTATCGGCTCTTTTCTAATACTCGTATTTATTTTTTTAGGCCCTATTTTAGGCATGCTGTTTGGGCAACTTTCTCCTTGGGCAGAAAAAGAACAGTTCATCGCCTTCAATTTATATAATTACATTTTTCCATACCTACAAGGCATACCCGCTTTGTTTATATTAGGTAGCATTTTTTTTATGGGTGGCGCATTAAGCCGAAAAATTACTTACGTTTATGTAATTGGTGTACTGGTTGTCGTTTTATATTTGGGTGCAGACTCTTTCACTTCCGATATAGAAAATGAAAAACTGGCCGCTCTATTCGATCCATTTGGTATAGGGGCTTTCTTTTATGAAACTCAATATTGGACTACCGCCGAAAAAAATACTTTGCCGCCACCAACCGATGGAGCAGTAGCACTTTACCGTATGGTTTGGTTACCAATCGCTTTGCTATGCCTTACCATTAGTTATTTCTTTTTTAATTTTAATATTGTAAGAGATAAAAAAAGAAGGAAAGTAAAAAAGGTAAAGACTGCCCCAATAGCTGCATTAACCACAGCTAACTTTAATCAATTGCCCAAGCCAAGCTTTGCTTTTGGCTTCGCAAATCAAATCAAAAGCATCCGCAATATGACGGGTATTTACTTCCAAACCATCCTAAAATCAATTCCATTTTTGGCTATTGTTTTAATGGGTTTGGGGTTAATACTAATTAGTGCTATTAATATGGGCGCAATGTACGGCACTCAAATGTTAGCCACTACCTACTTGGTTTTAAACGTGTTAATGTCATTTAGTTTTTTCTATTATATTATAATAGTGTATTACACAGGCGAATTAATTTGGCAAGAACGGGATGTAAAATTCAACTTAATACACGATGCAACGCCAGTAAAAAACTTCTCCAACGTAATTTCCAAATTTTTGGCGATGGTGTTAATTTTTACCTTTTTAAATATGGTGCTGATTGGTGCGGGCATCTTTATACAGGTAGCCCGTGGCTTTACCGAAATTGATTTGATGCTTTATATAAAAGGCATGTTTGGTGCTAACTTCATCAATATGTTAATGATTAGTGTGTTGGCTTTACTAATTCATACCATTGTTAACCATAAATTTGTAGGGCATGCTATTGTATTGGTTTTTCTAATTTTTCAATTTTTTATGGGGCAGTTAGGGCTTGAGCATAATATGTTTCAGTTTGCTAGTGGTAGCTTGGGGCAATATTCTGAAATGAATGGTTACAAACTGCAACTGCCTACCTTTAGTTGGTACAAAGTTTACTGGTTAATGTTTAGCATTTTACTATTTGTTGGTATTGCTTTGCTGGCTTCAAGAGGGGCAGAAACCGTGTTAAAAATGCGTTGGCGAATGGCGCAATTGCGTTTTGCCCGCCCGGTGGCTATGCTTACTATTACGGCCACTTGTTTATTTTTAATGAGTGGTTGTTACATATTTTATAATAACAATATTGTAAACAAGTATCAAAATTCGGATACGGTAGAGGAGACACGTGCCAACTACGAAAAAGAGTTAAAGCAGTTTGAACACATTGCCCAACCAAAAATTACGGCTACTTATATGGAGGTCGATATTTTTCCCAATGAGCGGGCTATTGAAGCCAATGGTTTTTATCTTATAAAAAATAAAACGAATGAAACGATTGAGCAAATTCATCTACAAAAATCGAGTGATGAAGATGCCAAACTTAGTAATTTAAAATTTGAAGGCGGAGCAACATCATACCAAAAATATGAAGATTTTGGCTATGAAATATTTACCTTAAACCAAGCCATGCAACTGGGCGAAGAACGCAAAATGGAATTTAGTGTAGTGCGCAAACCCGAAGGTTTTAAAGAAGGCGGAACGAGTAGAAGCATTGTAGAAAATGGTACTTTTTTTAATAATACCAATTATTTTCCTTCTTTTGGCTATAATGAAAATGCAGAATTAGGCAACGATAGCAAACGCGAAGAATACGACTTGCCCGAAAAAGAACGGATGATGAAACGAGATGATCCACGAGGTTTAAGTCAAAATTTATTTGGCGATGATGCCGACCATATTGATTTTGAAATTGTGTTGAGTACCGCTGCCGATCAAATTGCGATTGCCCCAGGTTATTTGCAGCGTGCGTGGGAAGAAGGCGGTCGCAAATATTTTCATTATAAAATGGATGCGCCGATGTGTAATTTTTATTCGGTGGTTTCGGCCAAATATGAGGTGATAAAAGAGGAGTGGGTTTCGCCCCAAGGCAAGCCTGTTCAACTCGAAATTTATTATCATCAAGGGCACGAATTTAATTTGGATAGGATGATGAAAGGTATGAAAGAATCGTTGACTTATTATAGTGAAAATTTTAGTCCATATCAATATCGCCAATTGCGCATTATGGAGTTTCCACGCTACCGAACTTTTGCACAAAGTTTTGCCAACACGGTGCCGTTTAGCGAGGGTATCGGTTTTATGCAAGATGCTAAAGCAGATGATGTAGATTTTACTTTTTATGTAACGGCTCACGAGGTGGCGCATCAATGGTGGGGGCATCAAGTAACCGAGGCTGGCGTGCAGGGCAGTGCAATGTTGTCTGAATCACTTTCTCAATACAGCGCATTAATGGTGATGAAGAAAAATTACAGCCGTGAAATGATGCAACAGTTTTTGAAACACGAAAGCGACCGTTATTTATTAGGTAGAAGTGCCGAGCAAAAAAAAGAACAGCCTATTGTAAAAGTTGAAGGTCAGCAATACATTCATTACAACAAAGGCTCTTTACTATTATATGCTTTGCAAGATTTTATTGGAGAAGAAAATGTAAACGCCGCCTTAAGAAATTACATTGCTGAGTTTGCATGGGTAGATGAAAATTACCCAACTACATTTGATTTGATGCGCCATTTAGGCTTGGCCACGCCCGATAGTTTGCAGTATTTAATTACCGATATGTTTGAAAAAATTACCCTTTACGAAAACCGAATGGAAACTGTTGAATACACTAAGTTGGGCAAAAATAAATTTGAAGTAAGCTTAAAATTTAACAGTAAAAAGTACGAAGCCGATAGTTTAGGTAACGAAACCTTATTGCCTTTAAATGATTGGATAGATGTAGGCATTTACAATTTTGCCGATAGTTTGGTGTATTACAAAAAGCATCAAATTAGTAATGAAGTGAATGAGTTGACTATTCCGCTGAGTACTCGACCTAACAAAGCGGGTATTGATCCGCTTAATATTTTTATTGACCGAACGCCTGACGATAACGTTAAGATTGCGGTGGAGTTGGAGCAAGGTTAAGGTAAACTTTAATTTAAGTATAAAACATTAATGTTTTGCATTTAATAATAAGATATTGTTGAAACTAATAATTTAAATAGCTCGTACCACAAAGTAGGCATCTATAGTTTTATTACTTCTGATAAGCAATTCTTCAGATAGATTGGACTGGGCATCATTTTTGCCTTACTACTTTTTAACGAAATTATTTTAGATTACCATGAATTTCAGATTACTTGCAATATTTCTTTTCACATTTTTTGTGCTTACGCTAAAAGCAAAAATTGATTTAGATTTTAGTTCTGCGAGGGGTTTTTACAATAATTCAATTACACTTTATTTAAGTGCCGACCAGCCTAATACAACAATTAAATACACAACAAACGGATCATTGCCAAGCTCCAATAATGGTAATACGTATAACGGCGGTATTCCGATAAATACCACCACTATAATTAGAGTTTTTGCTTATAATAGTACAGACCAGTCTAACATTAGAACGCATAGTTACATTTTTTATGAAGATGTGGCTAACCAAGCCAATACAAAAACTGGTTTTCCAGATACAGGTTTTGCTTTTGATGGATCTATTTTAAATAACAATACTTATGCTAACCAATTAAATGATGCTTTGCTACAAATTGGCACTATTTCAGTAGCTATTGATTTAAATGATTTGGAAGATGTTTACAATGGTGTGTTTGAAAAAAAAGCATCTGCCGAATTTATTATTCCTTTAACCGGAAAGCATAAACAAGAAGATTGCGGAATAGAGCGTTTTGGTGGCTCTAGCTTTAATAGTCATAAACGCAACTTTAGGCTTTCTTTTAAATCAATTTATGGTGCAGGAAAATTATCGTTTCCATTATTTAATGATAATGTAGTAAACGAATTTGATCAGTTAGCCTTGCGTGCCGGCCATGCTGGTTGTATAAACAACGAAGGCAATACATTACATACTGGTGAAAGTAACGATATAGCAGATCAAGTAGTACGAGATTTGCAGATCAATATGTCGGAAAACAAAGTAGGCGTAGCTGGTAATTTTATGCATTTATATATTAATGGAATTTATTGGGGCGTTTACAATGCTACCGAAAGGCCAACTGATGGTTGGGCACAAAAATATTTTGGTAACGAAAAAGCAGACTACGATGTTATTAAAACTAAAAGAGCTTTAGATGGAAATAAAACCCAATGGACTACTTTAGTAAACTTTGCGGCTAATAATAATTTAGCCAATAACAGTAACTATCAAACCATCCAAAACTATATTAATATTGAAAATTTTATTGACTACATTTTAATTTCTAACTATGCACCACACTCGGATAATCACCCTTCGGCAAAAAATTCTTTTGCCACCAAAAACCGATTAACCAATGACGGGTTTAAATTTTGGATTTGGGACACCGAACCAGCATTTGACTATTATTGGCCAGCCGCTTGGTATAAAAATGAAACCATAGGCAGCTATCCATTCGATACCATTTATACTGCCTTGTTGAACAATGCTGACTTTGTAATGCAAACGGCCGATCAAATGCATTGCCATTGTTTTAATGATGGAGTTTTAACACCTAATAAGGTAGCAGAAACCTATATGAAAAATTATAACACAACCGATGTTGCAATGATTGCCGAAGCTGGCCGATGGGCAAGCAGTTCTGCTTATACCGGTTTTGTTAATGCTAAAAACAGAATTGTAAACAGCTACCTTCCTCAAAGAACCAACGAAACTATTAACAACTATAAAAATGCAGGATTATACCCCAATATTTCAGCGGCTAGTTTTAACCAATATGGTGGTGTGTTAAATGGTGGATCTTCTGTTTCGTTAACAAACCCGAATGGTTTGGGTACGGTTTATTATACAACAGATAGAACCGACCCAAGAGCGTTGGGTGGTAATTTAAACACAACGGCTCAAATCTACAGCGGTAGCCTTAGTTTACCTAATGGTGTATATGAAGTTAGGGCGCGGGTTAAATATGGAAGTATATGGTCGGCCATGTGTCCACGCAAATTTTATGTTGGCCAAAATTATAGCGGTTTGGTCATTAATGAAATTCACTACAACCCCGAAGATAGTATTTTCTTTAATTCAACTATTAATTCGATGGATACCGTATCGGGTAGAAATTTTGAGTTTGTAGAGTTGAAAAATACAGGCAATCAAGCCATTTATTTAGAAGATGTATTTTTTAACAAAGGCATCACCGCAAAATTTGAAGCTAACACCATTATACCATCTGGAGGATTTATTGTAATAGCAGAAGATGCTTATTGGTTTCAGCAAAAATATGGTTTTGCACCTGATGCTACTTTTGCTGGTAAATTAGAAAATAGTGGTGAAAATATATGGCTGCTTGATCCTACAGAAAACATAATTGACACTTTACGATATAACGATAATTTACCGTGGGATACGATACCAGATAATGGTAAATATTCATTGGCACTAATTAATGCTACCTCCGATAATTCTAATTCAGTTAACTGGTCAGCTCAAGCAATTTATACTACACCAAGAGCTGAAAATACATTTTGTGATGGTTTGTTAACATTTAATGCAACAACGGTAAATTTATCTTGCAATGGCTCAAATGATGGTTTTATTATTGGCAGTACCAATGGCGGTACGGCTCCTTATAGTTACAGTTGGTCAAACGGTGCAACTAGTGCTACTAATATTAGTTTAAGTGCAGGTTTGTATAATTTGGTGTTAACTGATGTTTATGGATGTGCCTTTAACCAAACCTATACACTAACAGAACCTGCTGTATTATCAACAACTACATCTACTACAAATGAAAGTTATTTTCAAGCTAATAATGGCATAGCTACCGTTAATGCAATTGGGGGTATTTCACCGTATACTTACAGTTGGTCAAATGGTGGTGTTTCTAATTCTGTCAATAATTTAGCGCCTGGTAACTATTCAGTAATTGTAATGGATGCTAATGGGTGTTCTAAAACGGAAAATTTAAGTATCGAAGCAATTGATTGTTCTGCTTTCTTACTTTCTACTAATAAAACAGATCAAACTTATTACCAAGCCAATAATGGTACTGCAACTGTTAATGTATCGGGAGGTGCATCACCTTATGCCTACAATTGGTCAAATGGAATGTCTACTTCTGCTATAAATAATTTAGCACCAGGTAATTATACAGTTGATGTTACTGATGTAGTTGGTTGTAAAATTAGTAATTCAATTACAATTGATGCGATAACTTGTAATGCTATATCAGTTGATGTTGCTATTTATAATGAAACTTGTTTAGGAAAATCTAATGGTATGCTTATTTTAAGTAATACTTTAAATGGTACAGCACCTTACTCCACTTTATGGTCAACAGGTATTACAGGCTCGGTAGCTAACAACCTTACTTCTGGCAGTTATCAATTAACAATTACAGATTTTTATGGTTGCCCTTTTACGGGTAGTTATGAAATAACAGCAGCATCACAAATTACTGCAAGTACCATTATTTCAAATGTAAACGCTGCTACTGTAAATGATGGTGCAATTGATTTATCAGTTTCGGGTGGCATACCGCCCTACAGTTTTAGTTGGTCAAATAATGCTACTACAGAAGATGTTGACCAACTAACTATGGGTAACTATGCGGTTACAATTTCGGATGCTAATAATTGCCAGTTTCAAATTAGCAATTTAACAATTGGTAATAATTGTATGATAAATTTTATTCAAATGGATACTTTAAATTTAAATACAGGACTTTATCAGGTTTCCGATTTCATTCAATCAAACGGAAATGTACAGATAAATGATAGTGTTTTTTTTAAGGCCAATACTTTTATAGATTTGTTTAATAATTTTGAGGTAAAACAAGGTGCAACATTTGAAGCAATAATTGATGGTTGCCAATAAACAATATAAAAAGCCGCTGCTTTAATAGCAGCGGCTTTTTATATAAAATTTAAAGAGGCTTATTCACCGTCTTCATCACTATCACCATCTTCATCACTATCATAATCTTCATCACCATCAATATCACTATCATCATCTTTCTTTATTTTATCACCCACTTTTTTGGCTGCATCTTTTACACCTTCAGCAGCTTTTTTAACTCCATCACCCACTTTTTCAGCCATCTTTTTTGTGCCTTCTGTAATTTCTTCAATTAAAGTATCGTCAACCATAGCGTTAATGTTCAACTCTAAATCAACATCATCATAAATTACTTTATCTTTTAATGTTGCTAATACATTACCGGCAGTACCATATTCTACATCCCACATAGTTCTATCAATGCTAAGTTTAGCATTTGCAGTCATTTTATCTCCATCAATTACCACTTTTGCCGGAAATTGCACGGTATGAGTAATGTCTTTAATAGTCAAATCACCCGTTACCTTATGTGTAGCATCACTACCTTCTTTTATTCTAACTGGCGTCATTTTATTTAATTTAAATGTAGCAGTTGGGTGCTCAGCTACATCAAAAAAATCGGGTGCGCTTAAATGACCATCTAATTTTCCTTTCATTTCACCTTCTAAGTCGGTAGTGTTAATGGTAGTCATATCAATTACAAATGTGCCATTAATGCCATCCTCTTTGGCAAACAATTTGCCCGATTTTAGCATTATATTGCCATTGTGTTGACCGCCAATTTTGTAGCCTGTCCAAAGTATAGCGCTGTTTTCAGTATCAATTTTAAATTTTTGAGCGAATGTTTCGCTTCCGATAAATGCAACACATATTATTAGTGCTGCTGTAATTTTAATTGTTTTCATTTTGTTGATTTAATTATTTTAAAATGTTATCTCTAAACTTGTCTAATAAATTATTTAAAGTTTTTGCTTCGTTTTCGGTTAGATGTTTAAAATGATTTTCTATTTGCAATAAAGTTTCATCAATTATTGACAGTAAGTTGAGGCCCTTAATATTAATTAAAACATCAACTTGTCTTCTATCAATTTTATTAATATTTCTTTCCAATAAATCTTTTGCCCTAAGTTTTTCAACTAACCGCGAAACATTAGAGCTTTTGTCAAGCATTCTGTCAACAATTAAAGTAACCGATGCTGCTTTTGGGTGTTGCCCTCTCAAAATGCGTAAAACATTAAATTGTGGTATGGTTAAACCGTGAGGTCTTATCCAATCTATTAAAAGTTCTTGCAAGTAACTGTTTGTAAATTGTAAGTTTACAATTAATTTATGGTATTCATTATTAAACGATTTAACCTTTATAGCCTCTTCTATTCTCACAATCTTGCTGCAAATATATGTTTGTACACATAATGTAGTAGTATTTTTATTTATTTTAATAAATTTTAACTGCTTCTTTAAACAAGGCTTAAAATTAAAATGCTTGTTTATATTTGCCATTAATAATGGCAATAAGAATATTTGTTACAGGCGGTACTTTTGATAAAGAGTATGATATGATAAAAGGGAAATTATATTTTGACGATACACATTTACCTGAAATTTTTGATCTTGGTAGATCAACAGTTAAAGTAAGCATAAGAACTTTAATGATGATTGACAGCTTAGAAATGACAGATGAAGACAGAGAAACGATAACTCATAATTGTAAAAAAGCAATTGAAGATCAAATAATTATAACACACGGTACAGATACAATGGTGGTTACTGCAAAACACCTAGCTGCGGCTAAGCTTAGCAAAACTATAGTTTTAACGGGCGCTTTAATCCCTTATAAATTTGGTAGTTCTGATGGATTGTTTAATTTAGGCAGCGCCTTAGCTTTCGTACAATGTTTGCCCGTTGGCGTTTATATTGTAATGAATGGAAGGTATTTTTATTGGAACAATGTTCAAAAAAATAAAAGCACCGGCTTTTTCGAAACAAAAAATAATAATTAATATGAAATATACATTTATAATAACAGTTATAGTAATACTTTTAGCAGGTTGTACAAACACCAACACAAGTAAAAGTAATGCCAACAATACGTCAAAGGCTGAAAGTAAAGACAAATCGAAGGCTGGAATTTTGGCAACCAAAACTTGTGACTGCTTAAAACCATTTGCCGTTTTACAAAACCAATATGGGAAAAAAGAAATTTCATCCGAAGAATATGCCAACAAGCTTAAAGCACTTGCAAAGCCAATGCAAAATTGTACCAATAACTTAACAGAAGCAACTGAAGACAGAGCAGACCTAAAGGATGAAGTATTATTTAAGATGAAACAAATTTGCCCCAAAGTAGCAGAGATAATTGTATCAGCACAATAACATTTATTAATGTAATTTTGGCAGTATTAAATCGTTATGAATAAAAGCCATAGATATTAAATATACAGTTTACATAGTTGCATCATTACTTTTGTTTAGTAATAATATATCCGCAGGCCATTTAATAGGAGGCGATTTTTCTTATAGATGCATTGGCAGTAATGATGAAGGCAATGAATATGAAGTTGAGTTAACAGTTTATAGAAACTGTGAATGCCGAGCAGGTTCTCCATTTTGTGCCAATTTCGATGGAGATGCACTTATTTCTGTTTTCGATGGCAATAATCAGTTTGTTGGTGTTTTTACTATGAACTTAGACACTATTAATGAAAAAGAAGTAATTCCGTTACAAACCGATCAGCTATGCTTAAAAGAAGAACCAGAGGTATGTGTAGAACGTTCAACCGGTTATCGTGAACAGATAACTTTGCCACCATCAAGTACAGGTTTTACGCTTAATTATATGCGTTGTTGCAGAAATGCCTCAATAAATAATCTTAATCAGCCCGAGGATCAAGGCAGTACTTATATTTTAACTATTCCTCCAAATGCAGAAGCAAATTGCAACTCTTCACCAGTATTTAGAAACTTACCCCCAATAATATTATGTGCAGGTTATCCATTTGAGTTTGACCATTCTGCCATTGACCCCGATGGTGATGACTTAGTATATGAACTTTGTACACCTTTTGATTATCCTTTAGGTCCTGATCAACCGCAGTTGTTTGCAATGGATGCAATACCCTCTCCACCATATCAACCCATAGTTTGGGGAGATTATTTTAGTGCAGAAAACCAAATTGGAGGTAGGCCCAAAATGACTATAGATCGAAACACAGGTTTATTAACCGCATTTCCAGATTATGTGGGCCGATATGTTATTGGTATTTGTGTTTCAGAATATAGAAATGGAGAACTGTTAAACACAACAATAAGGGATTACCAGCTTAAAATTGTAGATTGCGATGTGGTACAAGCCGAAATAGCATCTGATGATATTGACGCTGAAGGCAACTTCATTTTAAAAGAATGTGAAGATTATACCGTTCAATTTATTAACCAATCAGAAGGTACAGAAAGTTTCTATTGGCAATTTGGAGACAGTTTTGCAAATGGAATGGACACTTCATCTTTAAGAAATCCGCTTTACGAATATCCAGATACTGGTAGATATGAAGTAACACTAATAGCCAACCCAAATAAACTTTGTGCAGATACTGCTAACATTATTTTAGATCTATACCCCAAAATGATAGTAGATTTTGATTGGGAAGCAACCTGTGCTGGTGGAGCAATGCCTTTTACCAACCAAAGTACTTCTGATTACGGCACTTTTACTAACTTTAGTTGGAGTTTTGGTGATGGTAATATTTCTGCTTTACAAGATCCTGAAAATATTTTTGATTTAGGAGGTGATTACGAAGTTTTTTTAACTGCCACCAATAGCTTCGGTTGCACCCAAGAATTAGCCAAACAAGTTGATGTAAAACCAACACCCGAAACAGATTTTGGTAATACCTCAATTTGTATAGACCAACAGCCCATTAATTTTTCCGATTTATCTGAAATTAATATTGGTAACATTGTTAGCAGAGCATGGCAAATTACAAACGAATTGGGTGACATTTTATTAGAGTCAGATGACTTAAACATTGAATATACCTTTACAAGCCCCGGTAATTATAACATTTTACTTACTGCAATAGGCGATCAAGGCTGCTCCGAAACTACAACAAGTTCCATAACCTTATACGAAAAATTAGTAGTTGATGCGGGTATGAATAAAGATGTATGTATTGGAAGCACAGTAGTTTTAAGCGGCCAAGTAAATGTACCAGCCACTTTTTTGTGGAGTACTGATATACCTGCCCTAATTGATAATGATACCCTACAAAATCCTACAATAACTCCTTTAGAAAATACTATAGTTACACTAATAGCTACCGACCCAAATGGTTGTGTTAGTAGCGATAACCTACAAATTGTTTCACAGCCTTTACCAAACATACAAGTGGGTAGAAACGATACCCTTTGCCTTGGTGATAGTTTTAATCTAAACGGTTTTGGAGAAATAGTAGGCAATGGTATTGGGCAAATTAGTTATCAATGGTCTCCCGATAGTTTTATCACCAATACAAACATTAACAATCCAACAGTAAACCCTCAAGATGATATTACCTATTATTTAACCATTACCGAAAACGAGTTTAACTGTGCCAATACAGACAGCATTTTTATAAAAGTATTAAAACCAATTAATACTACCATAAATTATAATTTAACCACCTGCGAATTAGAACCAATACAATTAATGGCCGATGGCGGCGATTTTTATAACTGGCAACCGCCAACAGGTTTAAACGATCCTACTTCTAGCAACCCAATTGCTACATTAGAAGAAAGTACCAATTATATTGTAGATGTGAGTAATGTTTGCTTTTCGGGCCAAGTTGGTGTTTTTGTAAATGTTCAGCCGGCACCAAATGTTAATGCAGGTAACGATGTAGTAATTGACATTGGTGATATAATTCAATTTAATGCCACCGTAGAAAATAATGCCGAAACCATACAATGGTTGCCAAACATTGATATACTAAGCGGTGGCAATACCACTAACCCCGAGTTACAACCTTTACAAACTCGAGATTATATAATTATAGCTACCTCAGAATTTGGTTGTAGCTTAACCGATACCGTTGCAGTAACAGTAAATAATATTTTTAACCTTTGGGTACCAAGTGCCTTTACCCCTAATGATGATGGCACAAACGATATAGTTGGTATTACCCCAAAAGGCATAAAAAACCTTGACATTTTTAGAATTTACAATCGCTGGGGGCAAAAGGTTTTTGAAACCAACGACATTAACCAAAAATGGGACGGTACCTTTAACGGTAAACCACAAGAGCTAGGTGTATATGTATATTATGCCATAGGTATTACTTTTTTAGATGAGCTATATAAAGATAAAGGCAACATCACTTTAATACGATAATCGGCAAACAAATTTAAACCAAATAATTTATCAGTTTACGTTATAAGAAACCAAAAAGCCAGTAATTAAAGTAAGCGCAGCATTAATATTCAGAAGGAAATGTAGCCCATTTTTGAAATGAAAATTGCGAGCAACGCTTTATTTAACCAAATTTTTGGCCTCGTTATAAAAAAGTCATAAATTTTTTAGATTAAGAAGCGAAACCTTTAACCCTCGCATAAATTTTGGTCTCGCCATCCGTTCAAATACCATTTTGCCAACGCTTCAAAAGCCAACACAAAAATGGTATAACCACTCCTGTCAAGGCTATTTTTCCAACCGCGCCCAGTCGTATTAACCGCAAAAAAATATTACCTCAAAACCCAAACCCATTGTAAAGTAAAATGCAACCAAAACAAAAAAACAATGAACAAACGGTATGCTCCAATTTATTACGAAGCTTTAAATGTGCAGTAGCTCCCTTCAAAACTGAGGGATTAGTTCTCTTAATAGTTATCCGTTTTTATATTACAAAAAAATGGCCTGCAAGTATTAATTTGGAGTATTGGGGGCTTCCCTAAGAACGATGAGAAAGCAAATTTATCAACTACGAGAAAGCCACTTTTTGATAGATGAGTTGAAAAACGCAGTCTAAGCAGGGCTAATACACAGCTTTTCAAGGCAGTATATCGGAAAATGGCAAAGCCAAATGGTAAATTTATTTTTTTATTGTTCCTATGCAAAAATACCTTTTCTTGCACATTTAATATTTAATAGAAAATGGGCTTTTATGCAGCATTTGCCAGATAACATAATTATAATAATTGCAGATAGTTTAAGGT
>Ga0114957_1002959_pt1 | contig 15712 bp, 9 predicted proteins | sample BantaG_FD_87175 | JGI IMG/M metagenome (GOLD analysis project Ga0114957, IMG submission 87175) | Marine algal microbial communities from Bantry Bay, Ireland - BantryBay_4 metaG | ecosystem: Host-associated > Algae > Red algae > Unclassified | place: Bantry Bay, Ireland | collected 2014-11-21 | reverse complement strand
CTCAGTCTCTATCTCGCACCCCGAACAAATCAATCTTACTGGCGCGATGTGATTAGTAATGAGGAAGCATTGCATGAATTGAATTTGCGTTCGGTTCCTGCGGTGTTACGATTTTCTAATTTACTCAATGAATTGATTGGGCAGTATCGGAGTTTTACGTTGTTGGTGTTAATTGAAAAAATACTGAATCGAAGCGGTTTACTTGTCAGTATATTACAAAAGGAAGAGAAGGATTGGGAGTTGCAGGTCATTAGTACTTTCTTTGGATTTGTCCAAAAAGAAACCGACCGTAACCCAAGGCTTACCTTACAAGATTTATTAGATATTTTTGATAAACTGGATAGCAATCGGTTATCCATTAGGATTCAAAAAAACATTTTTCATGAAAACGGGGTGAATCTTGTTACGGCGCATAGCAGCAAAGGATTGGAGTTTCGGTATGTGTATATGATTGATGCGATTAAGGATCAGTGGGAACCATCGCGGCAGGCGAGTTCACGACGATTTATGCTGCCGGACACGGTTACCTTGTCGGGTACATCGGATGCTACGGAGGCACGACGACGATTATTTTATGTAGCAATGACGCGGGCGAAGGATCGATTGCACATTTCTTATGCTCAAAAAAATAATGCGGGAAAATCCTTACAGCGAACACAGTTTATCGACGAAATATTTTCAGATGGGCGGTTAGAAATTATTAATAAATCACCTTCGACTGAGGCGATGGTCGACGCGCAGTTGTTGATGTTGCTGAGTGAAGAAAAGCCGAAAGTTGAAGCACGGGATCGAGCGGCGGTGGATGCGTTGCTGGAAGGATTTGTATTGAGTGTAACGAGTTTGAATAGTTTTTTGCGGTGTCCGTTGGGATTTTATTATGAACATGTATTGCGGATACCTTCGGTGCAGAGTGAGGCGGCTTCGTATGGAATAGCGATGCACTATGCGTTGGCAAAAATATTTGAAATTCGACAAGCAGATTCGGAAAATAAATTGCCTTCGGTGGAAGAAGCCATCGTTTATTTTAAAGCCGAAATGCAGCGACAACGCGGTTATTTTATCCCCTCAGAATTTGTACGACGGATTGAGATGGGTATTGCGCACCTTCCCTTATTTTACAAACAGTACCAGTCTTCTTGGCCTGAAAAAATATTGGTAGAATATCAAATAAAAAATACAGAGATTGCAGGTGTTCCCGTTACTGGAACGATTGATCGCATTGATTTTGTACCAAAATCATCGTCTGTTCAAATTGTAGATTATAAAACCGGGCGACCTACCAGTACTCGTTTTAGTAAGCTCACCGAGAAAAATTCTCATGGTGGGTTATACCGTCGGCAATTGATTTTTTATAAGTTATTATATGAGTCTGTCCAAAAAGAATTTTTTGCGAGAGTAGGAACTATTGCTTATTTCGAGCCGGATTATCAAGGAAATTTTACGACTAAGTCCGTGGAATTTTCGGCACAAGAAGTGGTACAGGTACGGGAACTGGTGAAGGAATCTTATGAGAAGATCAAGGAGCAGGATTTTTATGAGGGTTGTGGAAAGGAGAATTGTAAGTGGTGTAATTTTGTGAAGCATAATGTGATGACGGATTCTTTTCGGGATGAGGAGGGGGAAGACTTGGATGATTGAGGAGTTTTTATTAACAGTGGAACAAACCGAAATCCAAAATGGGAAAAGGTATAGCTAAAAACTACTCATTTAGTAATACTTTAGTAATACTTCAATAGTATTATTTTGTAAGTGACTGATATATAGGCATTTGTGAAGTTGGATGAATGTTTAAACAAAATTTGGAAGGTTATAATTAGACATTTCGAAATGACACCGAGCATAGGATACCCCGTCAAGCTGTCCTAAATGAGCAACTTAAACCATTCGTAGCGAAAGCTATTCAATTTTAGACCCTCATTACCGCTTCACCACGCGCACCGTCTTCACCTGCTTATTCACCTGCACCCGTAAAAAATAAATCCCAGGACTCCATCCCGCTCCTCCTATTTCAAGCTGATGATTCCCGCGTGAAAGAGGTCTACTTTCTGTTTCTCGTACCAATTTCCCCATTACATCTGCGACCTCTATTCGTACCGTCTCTGCACGATCCAAGGTAATATCAATAGTGATTTTATCAACAAAAGGATTAGGAAAAACAGTAAGCGCAATATTCGTCAATGGCTCCGGAGTAAATATCCCTACCGGACTACAGTCATTCACAATTGGAATATGCTGAAAGTCTTCATATAAATAATTTCGTACATCCGCTTCCGCTACGCCAAACCAATCCATCATCACCGATCCATAAACGGATTTAAAGTCATACTGCATCGCGACTCCTTCTTCGATATCTACCTCCGCAGCAATCTCCGCATTATTCCCAATCACCCCTGCATTGATACAGCTACCGAAAATCATCATCGGCGCTGCCGTACCATGATCGGTTCCGAACCCTGCATTGGATTTTATTTTTCTACCAAACTCAGAAAACGTCATCCCCAACACCCGTTCATCAATTTCCAGCGCTTTCAAATCTTCCTGAAAAGCATAAATGGCGTCTGATAATTCAGTGACCAATTGCGTATATAAGCCACTCATTGGAGACCCTTCCACAATCTGATCTGCGTGGGTATCGTAACCACCTTGCTGGATGACAAACACTTTTGTACGCAATCCTCCAGAAATCATTTTAGCAACCGTTTTCAATTGTTGTCCTAAATCAGTTTGTGGGTATTGTATGATTGAATTTCCATTTTCGGCAGCCTCTACCACCCGATCTGCATAAGCATTACTTTTCTTAAACGTATCTACCACGTAGCCGAGTTCTGCTCCGTAACAATCATTCGGTAAGGGCGCTTCAACACCTGTGGTTAATCCACCTAAATCATTTACGTCAATGACGGCCAGACTAAAATTAGAGCCAGCGCCCTGACAGGTGCCGGATAAACTTTTTCCCATCGTAATGGCAAAAGGATCAGGACAATCATCAGATGGGTAACCTCCAGGATAACCAGGATATTCCGCATCCAAATAACGCCCCAGCCAACCTGTAGACTTAAATTCGTCAGCATGAACACCTGTATTCCAAATATCGGCAGAGCGGAAGTGAGATCGGTTTTGATTCGGATAAGCGACACCTTGTATAAGCGTCAAATTTCCACTATCGTATAAATTATTGACGCCCGACATACTTGGATGTAATCCAATAGTATCTGTCATGGTCAGCAATTGATTTTCTGGTATAAAAAGATTCGCCCGTGCATTGGCAAGGTTATCAAAATGATCCAATGGTACAAACGAGGACAGCCCGTCATTACCTCCATTCAAATCAATTAATACCAATACCTTATCGCTATCGCCATTAACTAGGTTAAATAAATTGCCGGATGACATCGCCGACAACTGGTAGCCACCAAAAAATGCTGGTAAACTAAAGACACTACTGCTTTTTAGAAATGATCTCCTTTTCATTTTTTTGGTTTTTACATTAATTGAAATTCTGGTACCGCAGCAAATGCGTAAAATAATACAAACAGCTTCTGTTCCATTGTTTGCCGAATCATCGGATTATTCGGATCATCAGCAAACGCGCTATATTCTACACTCCACTCAAAATCCGGTAAGCCAGGAATCAGTGCTTGCTTAAAATAATATCGCTGTTCTTCCGTCATCGGACGTGGATAGATCATGCTTCCCAATTCATCCAACATACTGTTGATATCATACGGGTCTTCTAGATTTTGTACAATTGCAATAAAATCCACGCCTAAATATCCCGGACTGAAATAGTTGATAATTCCGGGAATACGGGTTAACATGTCTGTGCGTAAGCTTACACTTGCCGAGTTAATCCAGTCTCGATAATAAACAGGGGCTTGATGATAGGCCGCCCATCCTGCTACACTTGGCAAACTGAAAAAAGACATACCCAATTCCTGCAGCTCAAAGTAAAAGGCAACCCACATATCGTTTTCCTCTACCCAATCTTGGGGAGGTGTAATATTCCAAGTATTAAAAGCAGAAAAGAAATGTTCGTAAGTATTTTTGATCTTACATCCAATCATGGACGAGGTGAAGAAATGCTCACTACGCAGCAATGCTTCGAGCGCTGGCTGGATGACATAATCATTGTCGCGAAGAATTTGTGCCATTGGCTCAATTACGTTGGCCTCTACTTCTGGCGTAATGTCATAATATACGAACCAGATGTAGAGTCGTCGGCAGATATGTCGGGAGACTTCTTCTTTTTCAAAAATAATATCAATGACATTTTTATACTCTTCTGCACCTGCGTCCTGAATAATTTGATTGTCAAAGCGATGTGATAATTGTTTATCTCCGGTATCATGATTCCAAAACCAATATTGCGATTCATTTGGAAAACCAGTCCATGCGAACCAGCCTGTCAATGCACGTGCGATGGCGGCTACGTCCTGCTCGGTATAGTTGGTATAATCTCCTGGGCCGGCCAGCGGGCCTTTGCCAATCGTAAATAATTCGAGGAGTTCGCGGGCGTAGTTTTCATTAGGTTCATCCTTGAAATTCTGCGTACCATTGAGGTAGATCAGCATGGCTTGGTCAACGGTAATCCGTTTGGTCAGCTCTCGAAAATCACCTAGCGAAAATTCTCGGATCATTGTCAAATAATTCCATCGCATATTAGGAATACCTGCTTCAGAAATGACGAAGTGATTATGCCAAAAAAGGGAAAGCTGTTCGTGAATGGTTTGATTATTTTGCTTCATGCCACGAAACCACCAATTGAACATGGTTTTAGTTCGTGAGAAATAAATATCTTCGATTTCACCATCAATGGGTTTACCTACCCAGGTTTCTCCGTTGGCTGCTTCCGGGTCAAGATCAAAATCATAATAGACGGGTAGGTCAGTTGGTGGAGCAGGAGCAAAGAGAGTTTGAAAGGTTCCTTCCATTCCTTCTGAGAGTGCTTGCTGGATTCGCGCTTTGTTAGGGCCGAAGGTAGTACGGCGAAGTAAATGAGCAGCTTGTGCAAAAGACCAGGGACCAGTATAAGGTTGGAGCATGATAAGATAGTTTTATGGATTCAAATAGCAATGATATCAATAGAACTAGCTGTATGATATTACTGTTTGACTAATAAAGGAGGCTGAAGGTTTAACGTGTATTCCGATATTTATTGAAGTCACCCATTGATCGTTCGTTTTGATAAAAAATGATCCTTTGCTAACTCCATTCCTTAAAGATAATAGTATTTTTTATTTATAAAAAATATTCTTCTCAAAATCCGTATTTTCGCTGTCGTAATTTTTTTCACTAAAAACTCAACATTGGTGAGCTGGTACAGAAATTAGTTTTTTTTAAATAAAATTTTGAACATTAAAAATATGGAATCTATTCTTTTAAATATAGAAAATAACATTGGTTTTATCACGCTTAACCGTGCTGATAAGTACAATGCGGTCAATCAGGATCTTGCGCTTACCCTTCAGGAAGCACTAAAAGTATGCCGGGACGACGAGACAGTTCGCGCTATCTATCTGACCGGAGTAGGTAAGGCATTTTGTGCAGGTCAGGATCTGGAAGAAATTATTGATCCCGATGGACCGGACATTACCAAAATAGTAGGCGATCATTTTAATCCTATTGTAAAACTCATTCGAGAAATAGAAAAACCCATTGTGGCGGCTGTCAACGGCATCGCCGCAGGAGCTGGTGCTAACTTAGCGTTATGCTGTGATATCGTTGTCGCTACAGAATCATCTTATTTTTTACAAGCATTTAGCAAAATTGGATTAATTCCTGATTCTGGTGGTACTTACTTCTTACCTCGACTGATCGGCTTTCAAAAAGCCTCTGCATTAATGATGCTGGCTGAAAAAGTGCCTGCTGCCGAAGCCGAACGAATGGGTATGATTTATAAATTCTTCTCGGATGCAGACTTTGAAAAAGAGGCTAAAGCAATTGTTGAAAAATTGGTTAAGTTACCTACTCGTGGTCTGGGCTTAACTAAACGAGCCCTCAATTATTCCTTACACAATGATCTGGATACTCAGTTAGGAATAGAAGAACAATTGCAAACCACCGCAGGTAATACGGAAGATTATCAAGAAGGGGTCGCCGCATTTGTGGAAAAACGTAAGCCCACTTTTACTGGGAAGTAAACGGTTTTTAAATAGTGTAAATATTTATTTATAAATTTTAACTAACATAACTATTGAGTACCTCACCTCTTACCATTACGATTATTGGAGCCGGCTCTATGGGCACTGGCATTGCACAAGTAGCGGCTACTGCCGGACACCGAGTAGTGCTATATGACACTAAGCCCGAAGCCCTAGAAAAAGCCCAGCAGTTTATTTTAAAGATGCTTAATCGTTCTGCGGAAAAAGGACGAATTTCAAGTGAAGATGCAAAAGCTATTTTCGGACGACTTTATCTGGCGGACGACTTGTCCGCAGCGGAAGAAAGTAACCTGGTTATCGAAGCAATCATTGAGGACTTAGCAATCAAACAGCAGGTTTTTAAAAAATTAGAAGCCATTGTTTCCGAAAAATGTATTTTAGCGTCTAATACTTCTTCTCTTTCTATTACCAGTATTGCGGCAGCTTGTCAACATGCTTCACGAGTTGTGGGTATTCACTTTTTCAATCCTGCACCGCTGATGAAGCTGGTGGAGATTATTCCAGCGATTCAGACGAATCCGGAGGTATTGAAAACGGCTCGTGATTATATAGATCAGATGGGCAAATTAACTGTGCTTGCTAAAGACACCCCTGGTTTTATTGTCAATCGGGTAGCTCGTCCTTTTTATGGTGAGGCATTACGGATATATGAAGAGGGTATTGCTGATCCGGCTACGATTGACTGGGCGATGACCGAATTGGGGAAATTCCGCATGGGGCCCTTCACGCTGATGGATTATATTGGTAATGATATCAACTATACGGTAACCAAAACCGTGTTTAAAGCTTTTTACTACGATCCTCGTTATCGTCCTGCATTTACCCAACAAAGGCTAGCTGAAGCAGGTTATCTAGGTCGAAAAGTAGGTAAAGGGTACTATGATTATAGTAAAAACAGCGTTTTGCCTACTCCAAAAACCAACAATGCGTTGGGAAGTCAAATATTTTCTCGTATCTTGGTCATGCTAATCAATGAAGCAGCCGATGCCCTTCATCTTAATATTGCCAGTCGGGAAGATCTGGATTTGGCGATGACTAAAGGAGTAAATTATCCGAAGGGATTATTGGCTTGGGCGGACGAAATTGGGATTGATAATTGTGTAAAACAAATAGATGCTTTATACGATGAATACCACGAAGATCGTTATCGTTGTAGCCCTCTTTTACGGCGAATGAACCGAAAAAAAGAAACTTTTTACTAGTTTTATTGTCTAAACTATAGGAACAGCTAATTGTTAGTTGTTTTTTTTAAGAAATTTAAATATAAAAATATGTCTAGAGATTTTTTCAAATCAAATAATCCTTTAATTAAGGAGGAGACGCTCAAGGGAAATGCAGCTAATCAGCCGCTTGATTCCGAGTTGGTATATTCCGGCGAACTGATGACCGTCAATGGTGCCGTTAATAAGACTTTTATCTTATTTGCAGTCATGCTGGCCGCGTCTACCATCGGGTATATGTTTCCAAGTAAGTTTATGATTTTTGGTGGAGCAATTGGTGGAGCTGTAATTAGCTTTATTACTGCAAAGAATCCATCTAAGTCTCCGATTTTCGCACCCATTTACGCGATTTGTCAGGGATTGTTTGTAGGAGCTATTTCAGCAATCTATAGCTATATGTTTGAAGGTATTATCTTTCAAGCTGCTACATTGACCTTTGGTATTTTATTTACCATGTTGTTTTTGTATAAAGCAAAAATTATCAAAGTAACTGAAAAGTACCGTAGCATGGTGATGATGGCGGTGGGTGGAATCATGATCGTATATGCGATTGAGTGGATTCTGTATATGTTTGGTATTGATGTACCATTCTTACACGATCAGTCTGCTATCGGGATTGGAATTAGTTTGGTAATTGTAGGAGTAGCTTCTCTTAAACTGGCCGTTGATTTTGACGATTTTGAAAAAGGAGAACGTATGCGTACACCCGACTACATGGAATGGTATTTTGGAATGGGACTGCTATTTACCTTAGTCTGGTTATATTCTGAAATCCTGTATTTATTGTCTGCTTTTAGTGGAGATTAATAAGAAAATAATTTTATTTTTGAAAAAGCGAATGATGCAGACTGTGTTATTCGCTTTTTTGATAGTTCGCCTTTTATCTCAATCTATTTAATTGCCATTCCTAAGTGAAAAATTAATATTCGAAAAAACTGAACACCCTTTTATATATCCGATATGCTCTATCAATTTAAGAATTTCCAACCCGTTGTCCATGCCTCTTCGTTCGTTCATCCTCAGGCTGCGGTCACGGGGAATGTCATTATTGGGAAGGATGTCTATATTGGTCCTGGAGCGGCAATTCGTGGTGATTGGGGCGGTATTGTGATTGCGGATGGATGTAATGTGCAGGAGAATTGTACGATCCACATGTTTCCCGGTATAACGGTTCAGCTCGAAGCTGGCGCGCATATCGGTCATGGAGCCATCATTCACGGGGCACATATCGGTTGTAATGTGATGGTAGGGATGAACGCCGTCATCATGGACAATGTGAAGGTTGGTGCAAACTCAATTATTGGTGCCCTGACTTTTGTCAAAGCCAATACCGTTATTCCCGAAAAAAGCTTGGTAGTAGGAAATCCTGGAAAAGTTATTCGCCAAGTCTCCGATGAAATGATCGCCTGGAAAACCAAAGGCACACAGCTTTATCAAACCCTTCCCGCTGATTGCCACGAACATTTAATGCCCTGTGAGCCGCTGCGGGAAGTTCCTGCAGACCGACCGGATCAAGCAACCTTGTTCGAAACCTGGGACAGGATAAAAGAACAGTGATTTTCTATACTTCTTCTACTCCATTTTCAGGCACTGAAATCGACGCATCAAACGCATCAATGATTGTTTTTAGCATCACAAAAAGATAATCTCGTCCTTCTTTGGTAATTAATTCTTCCTCATCTTCTTCCAAAGCATCTTCGACAAATGCCAGTAAATCCTCTTGTGAATATCCTTCAAAAAATATCGTAATTCGTTCTCGAAAAATTTTTCCTTTTGCTTCCATCAGCATCATATAATTCTCCTCCTCTATTCGTGTCAACAACGGCACGCCTAAGTCGGGTAATGCTAATTCATTTTTTCTGATTGCCAAAATAATTACCGAAGTAGCAAAAAATAGAAAATCTTTTTCAGAATCGGAAAAAGCAGTCGCATTTTCAGAAGTAAGATAGGCGAGCAAGGTTGGCTGTTCTATAGCCATCTGTTCAAGGGCGCTATCCAAGACGGGTAGTTCGCCTAGTTCCTCAATGGCCGTATCAATAATAGATTCAGGAATAAACTTCATGGATGGGGTGGGTTGTAATTGTCTTTCTTAGTCTTAACGAATGGCCACAATTTTTAACTGGGCTTTTATTTGACCGAGCTGGTCGAATGATTGTACGCTATTGTAATCTCTGAATAGTAAGCGATACGCCGGAATTCCTTTTCGAATCAAGGTATCATAAATCGCTTGTGCACGGGCAAACGCCATTTCAGCACCACTACCATCTTCATATACGCCGACCTCTACAGATAGCCTTTTATTTTGATTGAGAAAAACGACGGCCTGATTAATAGCAGAGGAAGAATTGGATTTTAGGTCTGCGGTGCTTTCGTCAAAAAAGATGTTCGCTAACAAAAAGGCCTGTCCTGTCTGTAAAGGTATTTTGCTAGGTGTTTTTTCTAAAAGCACGTTAGTGAGCAGCGGTGGTGATGGCGACTGTCCTTCCACAGGGGCTGGAGCAGGCATAACTTTAGGCACACTAGGACGGTCCCGTAATGATTTTTCTGCTACTACTTTTTCGCCTTTGACAAAACGATAATGCAGCTCATTCCGAATTTCGTCGGCAGCTAATGCCCGCAAACCTGCATACAGGTTTTTGCGTACGGCTGGTTCCATTTTTCTTCGTAGGGCAATGGTTACCTCGTTTTCAGGTATACCTCGTAAGGGCACCTTATCTTCTCCAACTTTTCGGAGTTCTTTTTTAATCTCTCGATAGTATAGAATTCCTTGTTGTTTCAATCGATATTTTGCCTCCTCGTCCAAAGTGGAAAGTGAGCGAATCAGCTGGGTTTCTACCTGATTATAAATCTGTTTTTTAACGGTCAACCGAATCAATGGTGTCAATTCGCTTTCCAGCACTGTCCACATTTTTCTTTGTAAGTCTACAAACCCTTCGCTATAAGTAGATTGGTCACGAGCATCATCATACACCTCTCCATTGCCTACTTCCATCTCCATGTACTGTTCATTTTCAGTGGGATCTGCCTTTTTTCCATTGTATTGATTGAAGCGCCTTTTCATATCATCCAGTTCAGCATCGGATTTTTTATTACCAATATTTTTATCCTTTGCCGAATTGGCGCCCCGCGTTTTTTTATTCGTACTGATTATTCCACGTTGCTTCTGTTGCTGGATATACTGGTTGCGCAACGTTTCCATTTCTTTTCCTTTTAAAAATTTCTCGGGTATCTGCCGCGCATCAATTTTCTGTCGAGCAGCCTGTTGTTTTTTGTATTCCAAATCCGCCAACTGTTGATTCATTTTTTGTAACTCCAGTTCAAGGTTCATTTCAGGAGATTCGTTAGAGGTTTCAGGAGTAACTAACAGATCTGAAGAGATGGATTTTACTTGAGTATTAGACAATTCCGCTTTTTTACTACTGTTTTCTACTTCATTTTGAGATGACTTCAAGCCAAGAACAGTTAGTGGCTCGAAAAAGGAATATTGGAATATATCTGGATTGCCGTTTTTATTTTTATTACTAAAAAAAGCGACTTCACCATCCTCGGTAAAAGAAACCCGCTCGTCGTCTTCGGTAGTATTAATTTCTTTTCCCAAGTTGATTGGTGGCGACCAATTCGTCCAGGAATTACCTAATCTACGGCTCATAAACATATCCTGTCCACCTGCTCCACCATGACCGTTACTAGAAAAATATAGCGTTTTTTCGTCAGCAGATAAGGACATGCTGGTTTCATCATTATGGGTATTAATTACAATTCCCAGGCTTTGTAGTTCACTCCAGCCATTACCTTGCTTTTCGGTCACCTGTATATCAAATCCATGGTCGGGGGTTTGAATGGCTACCAAAATGGTTTCTCCATCTTTGCCAATATAGAAATCTTTAATGGTCTCTGTTAGTGAAAATTTAGTATTCAATTTTCGTGGTCTGGCCCAGCTTCTTCCGCTTCTTTGGGTAACAAAAATATTATTATTGCTTTTAGGACTTATTCCGGACTTTAAATATATTTTCCGATTGTCTGCCGATACACCCAATACTTGATTCGGTTGCCGATTGTTTAGTGGTGCGCCTACATTTACGGCACTACTCCACCGATCTTCTGATTCCCGGTAGCTTACCCATATATCTGCTGCACCCATATTATTAGCATGGTCTTTACGAACAAAATAGAGTACCTGTCCATCTGGTGAAACTCTTGGTAAAACTTCCGCTGATGGACTGTTGATTTCCGTTCCCATATTTCCACTCAGCTCCACCTCTTCGCTTGATTCCAATACTATTGGATCAATCTGATCAGAAATTCCAATCGCATCAATGCGGTTGAATCCTCGTACGCCACGGGTATTGAGTTCCAGTTTTAGGGAAACGACGCGCTGTCGGGTAAGTGGAAAGGAATAGTTAAATAATCGAGTACTGGACAAAATAGCCCTAGGATATTTGTTTTCGTAGATCAACTGAGTAGCTCCATCTTCAAAATACAAGGTAATAGCACTAATAGAACCGGGATGACTAGCCTCTGCCACTATTACTTGCCGTGTACGAATAGGCCGTTTGAATTCCACCTGAATAAACTCATTCCTGATTGCTCCTTCTTTACGCGGTGTCCAAGACAAGTCTTGGTCTGAAAGTGTAAGCGCATCCGGCATACCCAGTATCTGTACGGCAGAGTGATCCATCTCACTGGAGACTTCCAATACTTTATCCGCCCAGATGGTTTCCTGAGTGAATCCATTGGTGCTACCAATTAATAAGAAGAGTAAAAAAATGTACGAGTTAAGTTTCATTGCTACCCCAGTCTGGCAGTTAATAAATTATTAAAAATGGGAATAAATCATCTGTTGTATCCATCTAACCGCAACAACAGGCTTTCTTTTTTACGGGTGGACACCTCTACTTTTTTGCCGTCCACCATTTCTACCTGTCCTTGTCGACCCTTTACGAATCTACGGACGTTATCCAAGTTAATCAAATGGGATTTATGAATACGAAAGAAATTCCGGTCTGAAAGGATTTCTTCGTAGTGTTTGAGGGTTTTGGTAATCAAATGTGTTTGGCCATCCTTTAGATGGATAGAGGTATAATTGCCTTCAGCTTCACAACGAATGATTTCCGAAAGTTCCACAAAGGTAAAGCCTTCTGTGGTGGTTAGTGCAATTTTATTAAATTCTTTTTTACCTAGTTGACGTTTTAATTCTACTAGATGTTGATTGCCGGTCGTTTTTGCGATTCTGGCTTTTACCCGATCGACTGCTTCTGTTAGCTCGTCTACGTTAATTGGTTTTAGCAAATAGTCTGCTGCTGCATAATGAAATGCTTTGATCGCGTATTGATCGTAGGCTGTCGTAAAAATAATTTCAAAAGGAATATTTTCTCCGTAATGTTCTAACAAATCAAATCCTGATTGTAGGGGCATTTGGATATCTAAAAAAATTAATTCAGGCTGGCCAGTTTCAATTTTATCAATTGCTTCTTTGACCGAAGCGGCAGCATCAATAATCATCAAGCCCTCACAATATTCTTCGCATAGTCTTTTTAAAAGTGTTCTACTTTTAGCCTCATCGTCAACAATGAGTGCTTTTAAGTTCATTAAAATACGTTAAGATGTCTAAAATATAAATATAGCCTGTTGCTAAGATAGGTAAAATTTAACACATTGACCAGTAAAATATCTTTTTGTTGAATGATCTTAGAATTTACCTCGAACGGTAAGGATAAAATTACGGCCTGGCGCACTGATACCCGAAGAAAAGGGTAGGTAATGTAGATCAGTGAGATTCTCTACTGCCAGGTTGATTGAGATTTGTTTACTTAATTGAAAGGAAGAATATAAATTATAAGTTGTCCAGGCTAACGAACCCACGTGATTAATATTACCATTATCATCTACCAAAAACGGTGTGAACTCAGGATTATCAGAACTCCCTCTTCTATCAAGAATCAGGTTTTTATTATCATCATAATTTGCTGTAGTTACAGCGTATTCAGAAAGCGGTTTAGCTGCTGAAAAACGAATTACTCCTTCAATCTTGAATCGTTTCTTTTTAAATAATAATCCCACCTGTCCGTATCGGGGTGGAATATGCGCCAGTGGCACCAGTGTATCAATTGCTGGAACATTACCTCCCGGTGATGGAACTAGTAACTGACTCCGACCCTGCGTATAATTCATCCCAGCTTTTAACCGCCACACATCTTTTATTTTAAAGACCAAATTCCCGGAAACGCCATAAACGATTGCATAGCTTTGATTAACATTTTGCTGGACATTAAATAATGGATTGGGTTCATTTTCTACAATGATTGTACTATCGCCATTGGGCTGTGTGCTTAGTCGTCGAACGATGGCATCTTTTAGATAGGTGTAGAAACCTGTTCCACTCAAATATAAAGAAGCGCCTCCTTGCGGACGTGCCTTTCCAATTTCTTTACCTAATGTCAACTCGCCGCTGATAGATCGTTCTGGTTTTAAGTCCGTATTGGGTAAAACAGCATACTGATCTTTCACCCTCAATTTGGCAAAATCATCAATGTTTGGCGACCGAAATGCAGTAGATGCCAACGCACGTACCTGCCAATTATTTTTAGTATTAATGGTAAACCCAGTGCCCCAGGTGAAGTCGTTGTTTTGAGTGGATACGCCTGTGGTTGTATACGCCGTGGGCCAGTCAATCAATTCCAAATCCAATGGATCATACTGAGCGAAAAGATTCACTACAGAATAACGGGCTCCCGCATTGAAAACAAAAACCGAATCGCGAGAACGCAATTTATAATTGATATATCCACCATAGGAAGTCATCGTGCTATGATCACTTGGATAGCGAGTAAATACCCCTCCACGTGATACCCGTCCTGTACGTAGATGGATTTTTCCTGCATCGGAAAACACACTATTATGGGAACCGTCCAGTCCGTACGAAAAGGTTTGTGTTCCTTTTTTATTTAAATTTTTATCAAAATCTGCAGTTAGACTATAAACATAAACATCTTCGGTATTATACGTTCGCTGAGAACCTGCAAATTTTCTTTTCAAGCGATCTTCCTCTAGTTTTTGGAAAGCACCAATGATCGTTCCTTTATCATAAAAAAATCGAGGCTTGAGCATCCGCATTTTTAAAGAAGTCAATAGTCTTTTTTGAGGACCATAATACCATTCTGACCATTTTAATTCTCTTGCGGTGGCCACGGTATCTTGCAGATTGTCATACCGTGGAACATTGGTGGAGGTCGAGTATTGGACATTCAAAATAAAGTACAAACTATCACTAGGTTGGTATTTTACTTTTTGTAACAAATCAAACTGGCTATACCCAGTGCTTCGCTGTATGTCCTGACTTTGCCATGGGCCTGCTATCTGATCCTGCCCTTCAATACGAAGCTGTGAATAAGGTCTTAATCCCATGTTTGGAAATTCTGCCGGACGTTTACTTCCTACTCGTAAGTCACCGTAATTCACTAAGCTAAGACTGGTCATGCTACCCCATTCACTGGTTCGGTAATCCAGGTCTACATGGACTGCTTTTTCTTGATTGGCACTGGAGAATCGAGTGTATGCACCCATTTCCATTTTACTATAATTTTCGGATAAGTCATAAAGTACTTTTGGGTCACGTGTCCTAAAATGAACGACGCCACCGAGTGCGTCACTTCCATACATCAATGATCCGGGACCGTAAATTACTTCCACTTGATCTAAAACTGCATTATCAAGTGTGATTGAATTTTGGAGGTGGCCTTCGCGATAAATCGCATTATTCCTTCGTACACCATCCACAACCAGTAAAACTTTATTGGCTTCAAATCCACGTATAATTGGACTTCCTCCACCAAGTTGTGATTTTTGGACATAAACGTCGGCACTAGCTGCCAAGGCATCGGCAGGCGTTTGGGTATTTTTAAAGGCAATTTCTTCTTGTGTTACCCGCTCTACTAGATAAGGAATTTCTTCTATCGGATCGTCCCGACGTCCAACTACTACAACACTATCCACTAAATTGCTTGATGCATACATTTTTACTATGCCGCTCCCCTTACGTAATTCGAAATAAGGAATCCGTAATTCAGCGTATCCCACGTAGGAAAAATTGACCATTTCACGATGTGAGAGCATATCAATAGTGGTTTGCCCCTTGGCATCAGTAAAGCTGACAAACTTATGATCATCCGTAAAAACCGATACGGCTACCAGCGGCTCTCCCGTGGCACCATCAAGAACAGTAATGATCTGATTCTGAAGTTCATTAGAAACGTTGGCGGAAAGAGAAGTACTAAAAAACACTAAGACCGTGACCATAAGCATGGTACACAGCCGAAAGGATGTTATAATAGG
>Ga0114957_1002955_pt1 | contig 15726 bp, 8 predicted proteins | sample BantaG_FD_87175 | JGI IMG/M metagenome (GOLD analysis project Ga0114957, IMG submission 87175) | Marine algal microbial communities from Bantry Bay, Ireland - BantryBay_4 metaG | ecosystem: Host-associated > Algae > Red algae > Unclassified | place: Bantry Bay, Ireland | collected 2014-11-21 | reverse complement strand
TGAATATTCCATTTGCTGTTGTTTTTAGTGAATAATTTTGCTTTTATCTCCACTAAAATACAACAGCTTTTTTTATTGCAATATAGAAAGCTTGTTCGATATTCGATATTCGATATTCGATATTCGATATTCGAAAAAAAAACTCCTTCTGCCGCTAGCAAAAGGAGTTCCTTTGTTTAAAATAATTCTTTTGTGAAATCTATAACCGAAGCTTCTTTCCTTCATAAAATTCCACAATCATTTTTTTCAAAATAAATTCATACTTCGCCAATACCAATTCAATCTCTGCACTATCTCGATCATTCAAGATTGTTTTATATTCGAAGGCATTGATATTGCCAAGGCTTAATTTATTTTTCATCGAGACGATGGATGCTTCCAATAATGTTAATGTCTTTTCAGCGGCAGCTAACTTTTTAGCAGCTGCTTGCACATCTGAGATGGCATTTTGAATATCAGTTCGCAGTTGTTGTTTGAATTGAATATTTTCTTCTTGCTTTTGGCGATAGTTGACTTGAGCAATTTCTGCATTTAACTTGGATGCTTTCCTATCTAAAATAGGAACATATACATTTACACCAACTCCGTAACCAAAGTTTTGTCCTATTTGGCTGAAGTAACTTTTATTTTTTAACACAACTCCATTTTCGATAATTTCTGAAACATCGACATAATCTTCTGGGTCAGCAATGAACGATGTAGCTACAGTATCAGTAAATGAATTTGAAAAATCTAGTTCTTTTATCCCTGAAGAATAATTCGTCCAAATTCCTCCAAACAAACTCACCGATGGTTTTTTCTCCGCTAATGCAATTGCTTTATCTAGCTTTAAACTTTCCAATTCCAACTCTCCCCCATCGACACTTGGTTGGGTTTTTAATGCTTTGGAATATATTTTTTTAAAGGAAAGTTGATTGATGGATTTGCCTGGTTGAGCTACTTTTTTAGGTTTTTCAATTTTTAAAGAAATAGAAGGATCAATTTCCAAAATTTGTTTTAATGCCACATAACTTCTATCCAAATAATTTTGGCGGTCGATAATCTTTTGTTCATCTCGTGCTTTTTGAATTTCGACATTTCTCAAATCAGCACCAGATTGCAAACCAGCATTGACTAAATTTTTCGTTTGACGCATCCAAGATTCCGTTTGCGATAAATTTTTCTTGGCATTTGACAATTGCTCCTCTGCCATCAAAATGGTCAAGTAAGCCTGCAGTACTCGTAAGGATAAATCTTTGGATAATTGATCAACGTCAGCTTGAGCAGATTGAACAGCTAAACTGGATTTTTCAATTCTCTTCTTCGTCTGATTTCCATCGTAAAGTGTATAATTACTTTCCAATCGAATATTATTATAAAGGGTGGATGAATTTCCAAATTCATTAGTTGACGGGTCAATTGTTCGTCCTAAATTTAACCCTAGATTGGTAGCGAATCCTAAATCTGGTTGCCGTTCTGCTTCTGTTCTTTCTAGGATGATTTTATTTTTTTCTACTTCGAGATTGGCATATCGCATCGTAGTCGTATTACTTTGCTGGACATGCTGAATACATTTTTCCAATGACCAAGTCCGTTGCGCAGTCAACACATTTCCAAAAATGAAAATACTAAAAATGGTTAAGGTTATTTTTTGCATAAGAATTTATTTCAAGGACAAGAACAATTTCAATAGCAATGGCAATTTCAACAAAATGCAATAATCAAAATTATAAGTTTCAACTGCTAGATTGCTATTGAAATTGTCATTGCTATTGCCATTGAAAATCCGTAGATAGGAGGTTAGAATAGGTCTAATAGGTTTGTCAGAAAGGTTGTTTTTTGTTGATTTGTTTCTACAAATTTCTTTAAAGTAAAAAGGGCTTAATCATATGACTTTAAAGAAGTTTTGTAAAATTACATTATTATTTAATGTTTTTGAAAAAATTATGCCACTCTTCATTTTTTATCTCTTAAAAAAATCTTTACCTCAGCCTGACATATTAAATAATTTCGGTATAATTATTGCTTATAATATCATAGCTTATCATACGGCATGCAGAAGATTTGTAATTCGTTGATTATCAAATAATTACACGGATTAAAACTATTTTATTAAAAGAAAAATTTACCCCTCAACTCCTTGTTTTTTTTGTTTTTTTATAAAATGAAAGAACCACGCTGATGAGATCAAAAAATTTCAGCCAAATTAAATGCCGATTTCTTTTCCTTTTTACAAACAATTAGATGCGATGGATTGCGGAGTAGCGTCCTTGCGAATGATAGCTCGCTATCATGGCAGACACTACAATCCGGAATACTTGCGATCTATTTCTTACCCAGATCGGGAAGGGGTCTCGTTGATGGATATCAGCGATGCGGCGGAGCATATCGGTATGCATTCTTTGGCGGTGAAAGTTCCCTACGAAGTTTTGCCTGAAGAAATTCCTGTTCCTTTTGTGGCACATTGGCGACAACAACATTTTATCGTCATTTACAAAATCAAAAAAAATAAAGTTTGGGTAGCAGATCCTGCGCATGGCAAAGTGACGATCACCAAGGATGAGTTCATGGATGGTTGGGCGAGCGATACCGTGGAGGGAGAAGATGTTGGCGTAATTTTGATGTTGGAACCTACGCCAAAATTCTATGAACGAGAAGGCGAAAAAACTAACAAAATTAGTTTTGGTTATCTTTTTAAATATTTCAAAAGTTATACTGGACTGATCTGGCAATTGGTTATTGGATTGCTAGCAGGTTCATTTTTGCAGATTGCTTTTCCATTTTTGATGCAGTCGGTGGTCGATACTGGAATTGAGAATCAAGACTTAGATTTTATTTATGTGGTCTTGGTGGCGCAGTTGGTTTTATATTTTAGTCAGACAGCGGTGGAATATTTGAGATCTTGGATTTTGCTTTACATTGGTTCGAGGGTCAACATTAGTTTGATTAGCGATTTTTTGTTAAAAATGATGCGCTTACCGATTCGGTTTTTTGATACCAAATTGATTGGAGATTTATTGCAAAGAATTTCAGATAATCGTCGAGTGGAACATTTTTTAACTTCATCGGCTTTGTTTACTGCATTTTCGATGGTGACGTTTGTGATTTTCACAGCGATTTTAGCCATTTATAGTGGATTGATTGTCGGTGTATTTTTAGGCGCAACTGTTCTTTATGTTGGTTGGGTTTTATTCTTTTTGAAAAAACGAAAGGAGTTAGATTATCGTCGATTTGATCAAATGTCTGACAATCAAAGTACGCTGATTCAACTCATCCAAGGAATGCAAGAAATCAAATTGCATAATGCAGAAAAACAAAAAAGATGGAAATGGGAACGCATTCAAGCAAAATTATTTCGAATCAGCATCAGCTATTTGAGATTGGAACAAATGCAAAGTGTCGGAGCAAATTTCATCAATGAATTAAAAAATATTTTAATTACATTTATTGCAGCTCGTGCCGTGATTCAAGGAGATATGACTTTGGGAATGATGATGGCGGTTCAATATATTATTGGTCAATTAAATGGGCCGATTTCGCAATGGATGAATTTTATCAAATCTTACCAAGATGCTGGAATCAGTCTCGAACGATTGAATGAAATTCATACAAAAGAAGAGGAAGAAGATTTGGAGGGAAAAATGAATATCCTTCCCGGCAACAAAGATTTGGTTTTGGAAAATGTATTTTTTCAATATGGTGGACCAAACTCAAGTATGATTTTGAAGGATCTTAGTTTGACTATTCCACAAGGAAAAAAAGTGGCTATCGTGGGAACGAGTGGAAGTGGAAAAACAACTTTACTAAAATTATTATTGAATTTTTATCAGCCTACCAAAGGAAATGTAAAATTGGGTGACACTACCCTTTCCAATATTAGAAATAAAATATGGAGAGAAAAATGTGGCGTGGTGATGCAAGGTGGTTATATTTTTTCAGAATCTATTGCCAACAATATTGCGCTTGGAGATGAGGTGGTCGATAAAAGAAAATTGCTCCACGCAGCAAAAGTAGCGAATGCTCAAACTTTTATCGAAGGCTTGCCACTCGGTTACAACACTAAAATCGGAGGGGACGGAATCGGTTTGAGTCAGGGACAAAAACAAAGGTTATTACTCGCAAGAGCAGTTTACAAAAATCCAGAATTTATCTTCTTAGATGAAGCGACCAATGCGTTGGATGCTTATAATGAGATGATTGTGATGGATAATTTGGAAGAATTTTTTAAAGGAAGAACCGTACTGATTGTTGCGCATAGATTAAGTACTGTAAAAAACGCTGACATGATTATCGTACTCGAACAAGGCGAAATCATCGAGCAAGGAACACATAAAGAATTGACTGAATTGAAAGGTGCTTATTATTATTTGGTGAGAAATCAACTGGAGCTTGGTGCTTAACTAGCGACTGGCTTCGAGCCTAATGTTGTCAACTTAAACGTTTGTTGGAAATAATGCCGAGGATTAAATCCTCTGTTCTCTTCCTAAAATGGAGAGTAGGGAATTTAATTCCCGGGCAATCTAAAACAAAAATTCCTTAAGTTGACAACATTCGGCTTCGAGCCAGTCGCTGGTCCGTTCACATTCAATCATTCAAAATTGAACAATGGAAGAACACGACAGAATAGAACTTAGAAGTGATGATGTTCAAGAGATCATCGGAACGCCACCACGTTGGATCGTGCGCTGGGGAACACTTGTGGTGACGATTGCGGTAATGGTCATGGTGGCGATGAGTTTTTGGGTGCAATATCCTGACAAAGTGAGAGGTCGGGTAACTATCACTTCTAAAGTTGCTGCTGTAAGAGTCAATGCTCAGAAGTCAGATTTGATTTCAGAAATATATGTAAAACATGGAGATAAAGTAAAAGCTGGAGACCTTTTAGTACTCATGCAAAATGCTGCGAACTTTGAAGATGTCGAGGAGTTGGAGGAATTTACGAAAGACTTGAATGATGCTGATCAATCTGAATTATTGGAATTTTTATCCTCTGATTTTAAGCAATTAGAAATTGGAACATTGCAAAATTTGTATGCTGAAATGCAAACTAATTTTGAGAAATTTCAATTTTATGAACAAAACAAAGCAGCTGCCAAAGAAATCAATCAAGTCAAAAAAGAGATTCAAAATATCAACTCTGGTATCCGAATTCAGAATCGAAAATTAAAAGATGCCAAAGCCACTCAAAAATTAGAAGAGGTAAAATATGAGCGATTAAGAAATTTAAGAAACAGTAATGATATCGCTCCCCAAGTAGTAGAAGACCAAGAAAAAGTTTGGATTGCTGCTAGAACAAGAGTCAAAGAAATTGAAGATGAAATTAATTCTAGATTACTTCAGATTTCTGGACTTAACAAAAATATTGGTAATGTCGAAAGTACTAATAGCGAAACCAATAATCAAAACTATATTAATCTTCGAAGTAGTATTAATAATCTCATCGGTGCAATCGACCGATGGAATGAAGAAAATTTGCTCGTTGCGGCCATGAATGGAAAAATTTCTATGGTGCAAAACTGGAGTAAAAAACAATATATCGAACAAGGAAAAGAAATCATGGCAATTCTTCCCGAAGGCATGGCAGATAATTATTTTACTCAACTTTTTATTCCTATTCAAGGATCTGGTCGAATTGAAGTAGGTCAAAGGGTTTTATTAAAACTAGATAATTTTCCTTACCGAGAGTTTGGTCAATTGGATGGTGAAGTGCTCGAACTTCCTGGATTATCTCGAGAAGAAGGTTTGCCCGTTAAAATTAAATTGACCAATGGTTTAATTACTCGAAGCAACAAAGTTCTAAATTTAGAACAGGAATTACGAGGCGAAGGAGCGATCATTACTGAAAACCGAAGTGTATTTGTTCGGATTTTTGAAAATGTAATCAATCCTCTTTTACGAGAGTAGCACTAACGAAACTCCTGCTTCGTTGGTACTTACGCTCCTGAATGCACCTGCATTTTTCCCTGCCCCAACAACTTTAAAATTCGCATATGCGAAATCACCGCCTCATGTACTTTTCCAAATTCGTGATAAGGTAAATTAAATTCCTTCGCTGCACCTTTTACAATTTCAGAGATTTTTTCATAATGAATATGGGAAATCGTAGGAAATAAATGATGCTCAATTTGGAAGTTCAAACCACCTACCAAAAACGTAACGAGTTTATTTTTTGTAGCAAAATTAGCAGTTGATCTCAACTGATGAATCGCCCAAGTGTTATTCATTTTTCCATCATGTGGAATGTCAGTATGTTCTGGCCCTTCTACCAAATGTGCCAATTGAAAAACAAACGTAATCAACAAACCAGACACCGCATGCAACAATACAAATCCTACAATTACTACCCACAACTTCACTCCCAACATGACAGGAAGCACCAACATGTAGAAATAATAAAACACTTTTGATACAATCATAATGATCGTCTCACGAGTAGGATTAAAACCACATCGCTCGGTCATTCCTGATTTATTATAATCAATTAATTGTTTAAAGTCTTTTTTAATTACCCAACTTAAAGTGGCAAATGAATACAACAAAGGTGCATACCAATGTTGAAATTTATGATACCATTTCAGCTTCCCTTCTGGCGACAATCTCAAAAATGGTTTATCATCAATATCCTCATCCAACTCATACATATTAGTGTAAGAATGGTGCAGTACATTGTGCTGAATTTTCCAAGTAAAAGAACTCGCACCAATCATGTTGGTCGTATATTCCATCATTGTATTGACCCATTTCACTTTAGAATAAGATCCATGATTAGCATCATGCATTACACATAATCCTATTCCAGAGTTGCCCAATCCCATCACTAAATAACAAATCAATGCTCCCCAAACTGGCAACACTTGAGCTAAAATTAAAGCAAAAGGAATAAAATATAATGCAAATACAATGATTGTTTTTAAATACAATAAACCGTTTCCAGTTTTCTTGATTTTATTTTTTTCAAAATATTCATTGACTCGTTTCCTGATGGTTGGGAAAAAATTTTGGGGATCTTTTCTAGCGAATTTAACTGTAGGAATCATAGTTGATAATTGTAAGAAATTTGTAAATATAGTTGGGTTTCTCTGGGTTTATCTATCTGTCCAATCTGCAATTAACGACTTTAATTGGGTAAAATTTTATTCATCACTAGTGATAATAATCATAAAAAATATCTTTTTTACGAAGACCTAACTTTATTTATGACGTGGTGTGATAGATAATCCCACTTGTAAAATCCTTAATTTAACACAATCAAATTTTAACAAAGAAAAGGAAAAACCACCAGTAATTAATAGTTTCTGAGTAAAACATAAGTCATATTCAATCAAAATTAGATTATCAAACATAATAAAATTATCCGAATCGTATTGCATGAAGGAACTTTTTCCAATCTCCTTTTGTATTTCCTTTTGTAAAATTTAACATCAAAAAATAACAACTTTGGCGAAGCTAAAAATTAAAGGTAAGGATATTAGAAAAATTGGTTTTCCTGAAAATAGGATCATCGGAATGGCTATCGATGCAATCAATCGACATTTCAAACATGAGAAAAAGGAAAATGTTTTGGCTCTTTTTGAAAAATTAAAAAATAGACCACAAGATTTTTTAGAGGACGAAGCACTTAGAAATATTGCTCAATTACTGATGCCAGCTGAGGAAGAAAAAACGTTTGAGATTGCTATTGCTGACGAACCAATAGATTTTAATATTTTCGGAAGAGAACACATTGATGACGCTGCTGTCCTTCAGATGAAAAACGCAATGCGACTTCCTGTGACGGAAGCAGGTGCGCTGATGCCTGATGCACACCATGGATACGGGTTGCCTATTGGAGGTGTATTGGCGACTCGTGATGCCATTATTCCCTACGCTGTCGGAGTCGATATTGGTTGCCGAATGAAGTTATCTATTTATGATATTCCAGAGTCATATTTAAAACAACATAGTTACAAATTGAAAACTGTCTTGACAGAATGGACTTGTTTTGGAATGGGAAAAGATTTGGGTGTGGCGCAAGATCACGAAGTAATTGATCGAAAAGAATTTGATGAAATTCCTTTTTTGAAAAACTTGCAACGCAAAGCACAAAGACAATTAGGTTCATCAGGTTCAGGCAATCATTTTGTAGAATTCGGAATTGCTGAATTGGAAAATGACAACAAATTAAATATTCCCGCTGGAAGATATTTAGCGATTTTGTCTCACTCTGGGTCAAGAGGTTTGGGAGCAACCATTGCCACTCATTACACCAAATTAGCGCAAGCACATTGTCCACTTCCACGAGAGGTAAAGAATCTAGCTTGGCTTGATTTGAACAAAGAAGAAGGTCAAGAATATTGGTTGGCGATGAACTTGGCAGGTGATTATGCTTCGGCTTGCCATGATCGAATTCATATTAATTTAGCAAAAGCATTGGGCATCAAACCGATTGCAAAAGTAGAAAACCACCACAACTTCGCCTGGAAAGAAATCCACAACGGCGAAGAATTAATGGTGCATCGAAAAGGCGCAACACCTGCAGGAAAAGATGTATTGGGAATTATTCCAGGTTCGATGACTGCGCCTGGATTTATCGTAAGTGGAAAAGGAGAACCTGCTTCTTTGAATTCTGCTTCGCATGGTGCAGGGCGTTTGCTGTCAAGAACCAAAGCCAAACAAAGTATTACCAATTCCGCTTTGAAAAAAATGCTCAAATCAGAAGGTATCGAATTGATTGGAGGAGGTCTTGACGAAGCTCCGATTGCTTACAAAGATATTCATCAAGTCATGAAAAGTCAAAAACAGTTGGTCAATGTCGAGGGGACTTTTTTTCCAAAAATAGTTCGGATGGATCGAGGGAAGTGAATAGGCGGTGGGCAGTTTGTCCTTTTGGTAGTTGCGGTTTAATAAAATATTTGCCTTAGCTTTAAAGGTGATTACAGAAAATTTTTTTACTAAAAATGAAAGTGATGTTAAAAAAAATTATTTTAATATTTATTTTGGGAACTGGCGTGATAAGTTGTTTTTGTGATGAGATCGTTCCGTTTTGGAATGTGAAAGACATTGAAATTAGTTTCCTAAATGACGATAAAGTATTGATAACTTCTGATTCTATTTCAGCAGATTCATTAAATGTAATTGTTGATTTTGACATAGATTATGTTGCAGAAATCTCTTTCCAAAATTTATTTATCAACTCTGCGATGGCTACTCAACCATGTCCTGTCAATGGAGATGAAGGAATGAAAGATGCTATTAATAACATTACTCTTACGGCAAATGACAAATATAATAATTTTGCTGCAGGTGCATCATTGAATGAAATTGTTCAATATTTTGGAGAGGAAGGTTTTGAGAAATTTGTCAATTCGATTGGGAGTTATCCTGCGATACCTTCTTTTGATTTTCATATTATGGAAAAACCAACCAACTTGGATTCTGTAAAATTCACGGTTCAATTAGACTTTGTTTCTGGTAATTCAATTTCCAAAGAATCGGATTATATTTTTTGGAAATGACCAATTTATTAATTTGATTGACCTAAATCCTTATTGAAAAAATCAAATTTTAAATTATGAATATATTGAGGATGAATGTGAAGGTAAAGTGCATTCTCCTTTTTGCATTGGCAAAAAAGGACCAAAAACCCTAGACGAAAAAATTGCTAAACTCAAGGCAAGCTCCTGCGCCCTCAATTTTTCGCCGTTCCCAACCCGCCCCAAAACTCAAAGACCAAAACTCAAAAATTGTTTCTCAAAGATCAAAACTCATTAAACGCTCTCAGTTTTCCTCTTTAATTTAAACTACTTTGCATTCCTCCAAAGAAAAAATAAAAGGGTAACATTTTTCTCAAAATGCTACCCTCTCTTATAGTTCCAATTATTCAATGCTTATTTCTTTATATCATTTTTTCGATTTCGAAAATCGTTTTACTTGATTATCGTTACATCACCTTTCTTGAACAAATCTAAAGTTCGTCCACAACTATTTACTTTTATTCTGATGTGATAAACATAAACTCCTGGATTAAAAATCGTACTGTTCAATGTTCCATCCCAACCTTCTGAAGTATCATGTGTATCATACAAATGATTTCCCCAACGATCAAAAACATAGAGTGCATAAGATTCAATATTAACATTCGGCGCAGGATATACTCTGAACTTATCATTGCTTCCATCTCCATTTGGAGAAAAGGCATTGGGAATATACAGGTATGATTCGATGTTATCATCTTCGTAAGAAATCCGAACTTCTTGCACGACCGTTTCACATTCATTGCTGACACCAACTACGTAAGTACCTTCTTCATTTACAGTCAATTCTGAGTCAGTACTTCCATCGCTCCAAAGGTAAGTTAGATTGGAAGCATCGCCTACTAGAATTTGTGGCGCTAGAACTAAACCACTTCCGTCGCATGGCAAAAGTGGTGCAGGCAAATTGATCTGCAACTGTGGGTCACCTTGCAATGTAATTGCTTGCTCTTGTACACAACCATTTACATCTTGTAAATAAACTATATAACTCATCGCAAATAGATTTTCAAAAAATGGTGTTCCTTGGAAGTTAATTCCATCCAAAGAATAAGTAAACGGAGCAGCTCCAGTTGGGTTTTCGATGGTGATTATTCCTTCGCTTCCATTCCAACAAGGTTCCTCCGATTGCAAGTCAAATTGAATTTCGGGAAAACTAGCTACAATTAAAGTCACGATGGAATCACAACCATTTTGATCTAGGTAAGTGAAATCAAGTTGAGTTCCTGCACTATATTGTTCGTTTTCATATTCGATCATTTCTCCTGGACAAATATCAAAATTCAAAATAGTAGTGTTCGTTGCAAATGGAACTACATCAACTGAATCAATATACGCACAACCCTCTGGAGAAGTCATTGGTATTTCCGTCAGACCGATTGGATATGTGTTTCCATTGTAGCTTACATCATTTCCATCGCAGGAAGAAAGTTCAATGTATGAACTACTATTAGGTAGTTCGAATATGGTAACAGTAATGATAGAATCGCAACCTAGCACATCTAAATATTCAAAATCAGTTGGCACTCCTACTGGAACGATTGCTCCATCAAAAATATAATCCTCTCCAAAACAAATGTCATCTGCAAAATCTGTAATCGTCGATAAGCAATTAATTTGCAATAACCAATCAACAACTTCCATATCGTCACAACCAAACAAAGTCGAATCCAAATCATTCCAAACCGCAATTACATTCGCTGGCAAACCATTGAGATCCAAATCCAAATTATAAGCAACAGAAGGGATATTGGAAAAAGTATATGTTCCATTTGTTCCCGAAGTAACGGTATCAATTGCCACTCCATTATTATTTAAAATAATATTTATTCCACTCACTAAAGTATCTGGGCCGTCGATAATTCCATTGCCATTCACATCCATATATACATTTCCTTCAAAAGTTCCGAAGCCATCATAAAGATTTAAACTCAAAATATCGGAAGTCGTCACACAACCATTTACATCAGTCATTACTACATGATAATCTCCGCTTTCGAGCGCAATATAATTTCCAATTGCTCCCGTTGGCCCAGCAATAACATTTCCATCCAAATACCATTGGTAATCCACTACTCCATTGATTGTTGGCAAACAAATCGTATCTGCTTTACAGCGAGTATGACAACCGTCTGGGATTTTTTTCAAATCAGGGCCTTGACTAATTTCTATTTTATTACTCTCGGCAGAACAACCAAACATCGTGATTCCTCGAACAAAATATTCCCCCGCAGCACTTCCTTGAATACTCGTTCCCAACTCTCCCGTATTCCAAACATAAGTCAAATCAATCGATGGATTATCGACCGTAAATGTGGTCAAGGTATTTTCACAAACTGGTGACATCGGACTGGAAGTAATTTGAATATTGGTCGGCGTAGGATGAACCACAATATCAAATGGGCCAACGGTATTTGAACAACCTGTCGTCATATCCACAATATCCAACGTAAGTGTATAAGTTCCAGCACTCAATAAATTTCCTCGGTCTTCCGAATATTCTAAGTCTGAACCAACAGTTCCATCCGACCAAGTAAAAGCATAATTAGTCGATTCATTCGCTACTTGCAAGTAAATATCTTCACCTTCGCAGGTAGAATAATTATCATAAAAAATATTGACAGGTTGCCCAAATTCATCATACTCTACCGCTTGAATCGCAGCAGTTGGCAATGGAATCACATCCAAAACTGCCGTTGGTGGAATGTATTGACAACCGATTGCATTCGTAATCGTTACCGTATATGCACCTGCTTCACCAGTTGTGATACTTGCTCCAAATGTTCCATCTGACCATTCCCAAGAGACGCCTCCTGGAGGTGCAGTCAAAGTTGTTACATCGCCTTCACAAATTGGGGAAGGTGTACTAAAACTAATTTGCCCCACTAAAGTATTTGGTGCAACGGTAACTACTTTAGTCACACTTTCTGTACATCCCCAAACATCTGTTACCGTACACGTCACGTTATAATTCCCAGCATTTTCGTAAGCGTGAAATGGGTTAGCAATTTCAGAAACATTTGCTGCACCACTTATTGCATCTCCAAAATTCCAATCATAAAATAAAACATCTGCAGAAGCAACTGAAGTAAAACTCAAAGCTGTTCCTTCACAATTTAAAATTGGTTCATCAAAATCAATCGTTGGTGGAGCTTCGATCGTAATTGTTTTTACTCTTGTAGCGGTGCAACCTGTTCCATGTCCGACAGTCAAAGTGACATCATAATCTCCAGGTGCAGAATAAGCATGTGCTGGATTTTGGTTGGAAGAAATATTATTAGCACCACTTGTTGGATCTCCAAAATCCCAACTCCAACTGGTCACCACTTCATCAGGAAGGAATCCCGTCAAATCTTCAAATGCCAAAGCTTCGTCTACACATGCCGTTCCAAAGTCAAAATCTGGAGAGACGGGAACAGTTACTAATTTTGAATCATAACAAAGAACTCCCGCAGGAGTCAATGCCGTCAAAGTAACAATGTAGTAACCAACATTTGAAAACTGATGAGAAGGATCAGAAGCAGAAGAAAAATTATTGGGCCCACTTGAGATGTCGTCAAAATCCCATTGTTCTGTTCCTGCAACAAAATTTGGAGAGGTGTTTTGGAAATTAAAAATATCACATTCATTCGTCCCCGAAAAGGTCATTTGCACATCTGTTCCTTGGTCACATGCTGCTGGCAATCCAGGATTATTACAAACACCTCCTCCTGAACCACAATAATCAAATATCGTAATCGTATTGGAAAAAGTTTCGCAACCATTTTGATCTAAAACTGCTACTTGGAATGTTCCAAACTCCGCAGAAGTGATTACTGACGAATTCATTCCTGGTTGAGCTACCCCATTAATATACCATTGGTAAGTGTAGCCTGCTGGAACTTCGGTGGCATGAATTTCTGCAATTGGATCTGGATCTGAGCCAGTATAGCATCGTAGTCTGCTACCTGGAACTGAAACGGTTACGGCTGGTTCGGGATAGCCCTCGATTTCAAATGCTACGTTATTTTCACAACCAAAACTATTGGTTACAATAAGTTCGAATGCACCTGCGGGTAAATTAACCGTTGGTGTATTGGTAATTGTATTTCCATCTTCGGTTTTCCATAAATAAGAATCATAAACACTCGCCACTCCAATCGTCGTCGCATCTCCTGGACAAACAAATAAGTCGCCAGTCACCACAGGTTCAGGTTTTGCAACAATCGTTACTGGCGTAGATTCTGTCGAACCACACATCGTCACTTGCACATTCGCATTTCCATCTTGGTGCCAAAATACTTCGATCGTGTTTGTATTTTCTCCTGAAAGAATTGTTCCAGCATCATCAGGTACAATAGTCCATTCATATTTTACACCAGGGAAAAAGTCAGCGATATAAGTTCCTTCCGTTTCTTCACAAACATTTCCATCTCCATTAACTGTAAATGCAGGCAATGGAAAGACTTCCAAATCCACCGGCTGAGATTCGCAAGCTAAACCATCTGTACTCGTTTGAGTAACTGATAATATATAAGGTGCCGTAGTTCCAAAAGTAACATTGATCGAACTTCCTTCTTGATTGGAAATAACTCCACCATCATTAATCGTCCATTTAAAAATATAATTCGGATTAGGGGTGAGCACATCGTAAGTATAAACTTCTCCTGGACAAATTTGAGTAATGCCTCCTACCGAAGTCGGCGCATCAGGTGGTGTTACGATGCTAATATAATTGGTTACAAAAGGCGTACAAACTTCCAATGGATTAGTTGGAATTGCTTGAATCGCATATCTTCCTGAGCCAGCAGTTGCGATAGTATTCCAATCCAAATTAACTTCATCTGCCGACGCAGGCGAAGTCCAAACAACTGTTCCATCTCCTGCTGTTACCGTCCAATCACACATCACATCGTTTACCCCGACTACATCTTTTTTTGCTTCGTGTGTACTCATACCGTTGGCACATGCTTCAATATCTCCTATCATATATAAGTCTGACAAAATAAAAACATCCTTCGTATCACTTCCTCCACAACCCAAATAACAATTATCATAATCCACCGAAACGACCTGTTGAACATTGGGAGAAATTGGGCCATCCCATCGTACTTTGATACTATTAGTATTTTGTCCTTCCAAAATAGTTCCGCCAGCAGTCACCGACCAATTAAAATCAGTCGCCGAATAATCATCTATATAATAAGTGGACTCATCCATTCGACATACTTTCTCTGGCCCTTTAATTTCTGCATTATCCGAAATAATTGGAACAACTTCAACCGTCGGTTCCAAACAATAATTGCCGCCCGAACAACCTGACACCGCCAACTCAATCATTCCTTGTGGTCCACTCAACCATTCAATCGTAATAAAATTATCCGCAGTTCCACCTCCATCTATAATATTATAATCACCCGTTATCGTCCAACCGAATCCGCTACAATTGGCATCAGTTGAATAAGTAGTCGTCGTATTTTCACAAATAGTTCCCACACAATCCAATGTTGGACTAATCGCATCAGTCACTTCAATCGTCACAAAAGAAGTATCACTACAGTAACAATCATTTCTCGAAATCAAAAATGCTTCATAAGTTCCTGCCGTCAAATAAGTTTCCTCCGTATTGGTTGCCGTAGAAAAATTACCATTTCCAAAATTCCACTCAAACAAAGTCGCTCCTTCACTTTCATTATTAAACACCACCGTTCCTCCTTCACAAATACTCACTACGCCATTTACCGCAGCAGGAATTGTCGTAAATCCCGCATCTGGATTTTCCAAAATATCAATACATACTGATGTCGTCGCAGGACAAGTAGAAGTCGTCACAGGACAGTCAATTAAAAAATCAAGCGTACCTGCACATCCAAAATCATCTGTCACGGTAACCGAATATGTTCCTGAACATAAATTATTAACCGTTTGACCTGTCGATCCATTTCCCCATAAAAATGTAAAACCATTAGAAAAAGGAGATGACGCAGAAACTGTTGCTTGTCCATCACAAAAATCACATCCCGATTCATTGGTTTTATTTACTGAAAAAGAAAACAAACATCCAGTACCTGTACTTTGATCACCAACTACAAATGTCTGACAGGAAGTAGTATTTCCATTTGCATCAGTAACAACAACTGCATATGCTCCTGCTTCCACAGGAACTCCAGATGGATCTGAAATCACATCTCCACTTGGACTAGTCCAAGTGTAGGTATATGGTGCGGAACCTCCACTTGCAAATGCTTGCAAAAATACT
>Ga0114957_1002954_pt1 | contig 15730 bp, 7 predicted proteins | sample BantaG_FD_87175 | JGI IMG/M metagenome (GOLD analysis project Ga0114957, IMG submission 87175) | Marine algal microbial communities from Bantry Bay, Ireland - BantryBay_4 metaG | ecosystem: Host-associated > Algae > Red algae > Unclassified | place: Bantry Bay, Ireland | collected 2014-11-21 | reverse complement strand
GGGGGGGGCCGCGGCGGGGGGGGGGGGGGGGGGGTGGGGGGGGGGGGGGCGGGGGGGGGGGGGGGGGGGGGGGATGGGGGGGGGCGGGGGGGGGGGGGGGGGGGCAGAGGGGACAAGGTGGCTGGCCAGGCTAGGGGAGGCGGCGTGGGCGCCTTGCACACGTTTTGGTGAGCAGCACAATGGAGTGGAGACAAAACGAGCGAGGAACAACACCCAGTACACCCAAAAAGACCCAAAAGAGACATTGGAAGCACGAAAGAGTATCGAGAGAGGGGACTGGTGCGGGAGGAAAGAACACAAAAAAACGGAGCCGCAATCCCGCGACACACACGCCACTGTACACCTCGCCTCCCTTTACAACTCCCCGTCCTCGTCGTCGTGCACGACCGCAACGGACGATACGGTGACGGAGCCGGCGCCTCTCGACTCTTTGGCGACAACCTCCTGGACGGCGTTGAAGTTTTTGGGCTCGACGAGGTACGACTGCGGTGTGTGGCGGGGGCGACGGCCGGGTGCGCGCAACAACAAAAGAAGACGAGGACGTTCAACACACGGCGGTTATGTGCGTTAGTTTCACGCTCTTGAGCAAAAAAGGGGGAGGCCGCACAGGGCCACGCGCGCCACCGCCCAAAGGCAGCCAGCCCAAAGCCACACACCCACACAGCAGTCTGCCGCGTGACGTCAAGGCAGTGCCTCCCACCGGCACAGCCACGTCAGGTCCACCGCGTCCGCCCCCCCACGTCGCCACCCACACCGGTCCGCCGTTGTCTTCCACGGCCCGCACCCCCCCATAGCTCGGCACCGCTCTCACCCAAACGTACCGCTCGGAAGCCCCCCCCCCACTCCTCTGGCCCGACGAGGCCGACGACCAGGTTGTCCAGCCCCGCCTTGACGCCCTTGCCCCACTTGACCGGCGCTTCCACGTCCAACCGCATCTGAGCGCGCTCGATCGGCATGTGCGCGGCGAGCGCCTTGATGACCTCCAACGCCTGCGCTTTGGCCGACCGCCCCGGCACAACCGAGTAGCACAGCAGGTCCCGCATCGACCGCTCAATGACGCCAACGGGGATGGGCCGGTGCGTCTCGGCGTCCACGCACTTGTCGGCAACGATGGAGGCGATGGAGGAGAAGAGGCGGCCAGATGTGTACTCGCGCTCCCGGTCAGACACTTGCAAGACGCCCGTGCGGAGGATGCGCTCGCAGATGACGGGTACGTCGGTGGTGCCAAAGGCGGCTTGCAAATCCTGGGGAGGGGGGAGGCAATAAAAGCGCGCGAGGGCAACAGAATAGTGTAGGCATTGGAACAGCACAAGAGATGAGGTTGGGTGGAGAGGGCAACGGACGGGGGAAGGGTCGTCAGCAAAATGTGCGGGGTTGGACCAAGTACACAAGCCACAGCGCTCCACTGGCTGCCGAACCGCCGCCACCGCCAATAGAGCAGTGCACGGGTACAACACCAGAGGGCTGGGCAGAGGGACCACCCTGCCGCCCGCTGGGTGCCCACCCCCTCACGTGCATCCCCTTCATACCACCTTCCCGTTCTCCTGCCATCGTCCCGCCCTCCCACACCACAGCCAGAAGCGTCCAGGCCGCAGCCCTGCCCACCTTCACCACACGAGTCCAACCCCACCACCCACTCTCCTCCATTGCCCAAACGGCCATCCTGACAAGTAGCGTCGCATACTGCCGCCCGCCACGTACCTTGTTGTTCGCGAGCACACCCTTGGACACGTTAGTGAAGACCGATGTGATTTGCAGCACCTCGTCCAGGTCTTTCTGGTTGCCCTCCCGCCAGCTGAGCACCGTATTCTTGTACGCGGCGACCTCAAAGCGCTTGCCTTTTGCTTTGAGCCGCACGACCGCCACGTTGGTCAGTCGCACCTGCGATACTGGCTGCTTCAACGACATGACGACAGGCTCTGGGGTTGAATACAAGGGGGCGGGCTGGACGGATAACGGCGACTGCAGCTACGGCAACGAGAGGCAGTGCTGGAGCGACGGGCAGCGGCGGTTGTCCGATAGGGCGGTGGCGGTTGACAGGTAGGGCTGCGGCGGTTGACAGGTAGGGCTGCGTAGGTTGACAGGTAGTGCGGCGGCGGTTGACGGATGGGGCGGCGGCGGTAGCGCGGCGGCAGCGACGACAGGGCGGTGGAGGCGCCGGCGACGCATGCACAGCGGGTCGTAGGTCGACATAAATCAGAGCGGCCATGATATCTGAGCAAAAGTATGAACACTTTTCGCAATGAGCACCCTTCGATTTCGCTGAGAGACCGTTGATTTCTGTACTTCTTTCCCGAAAGTCGCACTTCAACCGGCGCTTGCAGGCGGCAAGTACAGTACCACGGCCGTCAACCTCGCCGACACCGCCGCGCGCTCGTGCCGCCGCCCAACGTGGACGCGCCCGGCCCACATGGATGGCCGCTGCCGACTGCGCGCTGCCGGCGGCTTGCAGCGGGCCGACTGCCACAGAGCGGCACCGACCGACACCGACCTGCTCCCATCCTCGTTGTGTTTGTCCCCAAACCCCCGACATCATCCCGCTACCCCTGCAGCCGCGCGCGCGTCATCCGTTACCGCGTCGGCATCAAGGAAGCGGCGGACGACCCCATATTCCGCAGGGCTAGTCACGTCGTGCGTGCCGAGATGGCCTCTCTGCCCGCTTGCCCTGCCGAAGGCGTGGTACCGACCGCGATGGACGAGGCGGTGCCCAACTCGCTGGCCAAAGATGTTGATGAATAGGCGTTCTATGTGTGTGCCCCAGACTAGCACGGGCCGCTGTTACCGCTCGCCGGCACGGAGCCGTCGCCCGAGGCCCTGCTGTGCGTCTGTGCGACCGTGCACGGCGCGACCGACAACGAGTTGACGTTTTTGTGCGGGAACAGCTTCGTCACGCAAAACTGGCGGTTGCTCAGCTATTGTGACGGGTGTAGGTTGTGCTGGTGGGATGTGGCGGCGGCCGAGCCTACGCTGGCCCCTGTGCAATGGCCGGGATGTATCTAAATAGGACACGCGAGGAGGAGAGAGATAGGGTAGAAAGCTGGCGTAGCGAATGACCACCGCGGTGCTGTAGTCAAACCACCACAATGCTCTCCCGTCACCCCTCCGGCCTGTGACGGACACACTTCCCCGCCGTCTCATAGCAGCCACAGCTCATGTTTTTCTGAGGTGCTTCCTGCAACTCACGACGCATGGCGATTTGGCCCTGGGAACCCCTACGGCTGGCAACCGGTGCGATCGCGGCAGCCGCAGAGTGCCGCGAGGAGCGGGTGAAAATCTTTCAGTCCAAGCTCCGCAGAGACGCGCACGGGAGGCCCGCAGCGGCTGACGTTGCTCCTAATCTCGGCAGCTCGCTCCGTGACGACTGTCGTATGTGCCCGAGGCCATTTCACCACAGCGAGGCGGTTTGTCGCGGCCGGCAGCAAGGCATACCCCCAATGCACCCGAGGCACGCCCCCAAGGCGCGCCACGTCAGGGATCCGCTCGACCACAGATTGGCCGAATTGACTGCAACGCACGCGCGCGTCATGGAATTGCTGGCCGCAAAGACGCGTAGGCGCTCGGCCCGATGGCGGGCGTCACAACTTTACCTCCGCCGCCCATCGTCTGTCCGCGTCGGCGCGCTCGGTTTGTCGTTGAGCACGGCCGCGCGCGAGACGTCGGGCGCCGCGCTCCCTCGCCGGCGCCGACTCTGCCGGCCTGCGGCTCGCGGTGGACTTCGGCGCTCTGCCGTTTGTTCTCCTTGGCCTTCCCCTGACCCCCTCTGTGCATTTGCATTGTGCTCGTATTTTTCTGTCGTTTGTGTGTGCCGCGGTCAGGCGTGCTGGCGAGAGGCGTGGCTGCACCCGCGTTGGGCTGCCCAAGCTGCCGCGCGCCCCCGCGCCCCCCTTGTTGCTGTCCGACTCCAGTTCGTGTTCCGCTCCCTGCTCTTTTCTCGTGCTGTCGTGGCTCCTCTCGGAGCTACCTGGGACTGTCTCGGCTTGCGCGAGTCGCGTTCTCTGTCGTGTATCGCCTCTACCTTCCTCTTCCTTACGGACTTCGTCCCGCGCCCGCCTCCTCTCCGTGAGAAACGTGGGGCACGTTGCGGTCGTTGACCGCCGCCGATGGCAGACTCACCCAGGGCAACGATGGACGCCATCGAGGCGGCGCCTGCCCCTTCCCCCCTCCCTCCCCCCAGCCGGACTGCCGGCACCGTCGCGTCCACCCGTGGCGGCCGCGGTCCGCCAGCCCCCGTCAATGATGCGAGCAACATCTGGCACGTCTTCTCTTTTGTGCTCCCCGCCACGGCCGTGTGGAGGGCCAAGGAAGGGCGCCTCCAGTCGTTGTGGCACCCCATTGGCGGCTTCCGGTGGCGCATCTTCCTCTACCCGCGGGGCAACCAGCAGACGTCGGACCTGTCGGTATACATAGAGTGCGGCGGGCCGGTGGCGTCACCGGCCGCCGAGGGCGGTGACGCGTCGCTGCCGCGCCTGCGGCGGGGCAGCAGTTGGACCCGACCGACGGCCTTCAAGCTTGTGCTGATACGGCCACCAGTGGGGGACGCCGGTGGCAATGGGGGCGGCACGGCGGACGGGGTGCGGCCAAGCGACTTTTTCAAGGATGCGACGCACGTCTTCACGCCCAAAGAGTCGGATTGGGGCTTCAAGGACTTTATCGCGCTGTCGTCGGTGCGTCCCGCTCGTGGCATCTCATTGTCCGATGCGCCAGCGCTGCACATTGATGCGCACGTGCAACTGGTGGCGTCGGTTGGGCCCATCACGGTGCTGCCTGACTGGGACTCGCGCGCCGAGACGGGCTACGTCGGGTTGCGAAACCAGGGCGCGACGTGCTACCTAAACTCCCTACTCCAAATGCTGTACTGCGTACCGGGCTTCCGGCGGCTGGTGTATGCGTTGCCAATTCCGCCCCCCGAAGGCACGCCGGGGGCGGACAAGGTGCCAGCGTCGGTGTACCAGTGCCACGAGCTGCAAAAGGTGTTCCACGGCCTGCAAACGGCCCCGACGGCGGTGCGGACAAAGCGCCTGACCGAGTCGTTCGGGTGGGACTCGGCGGAGCTGTTCCAGCAGCACGACGCACAGGAGCTCAACCGTATTCTGTGCGACCGGTTGTCGGTGGCGGCGACAAATCGCAGCTTTCTGGTGGCCAGCGTCGACGATGAAGACGAGACGGAACGTGGCGAGCTGGCCGACGCGACGCTCCGGGATGGGGACGGTCCGCGACGCCTTACCGATGAGAACGCCCTCGGTCCACCGCCACCCAGGGACTTTGTGGAGACACTCTTCCAAGGTCGCACCGCCAACGTCATCCGCTGCCTGGATGTAGCGTACAGCTCGGAGCGGGGCGAGTCTTTCTTTGACATCTCCCTGACCGTGTCGGGCTTGCGGGGGGTCCTCGAAGCGTTTGCGGCCTACACGCAGGTGGAGCTGATGGACGGCGACAACCGCGTTCGGGCGGACGGATTTGATGAGCTTCAGCGTGCGGAGAAGGGTGTCCGGTTTACCTCTCTGCCGCCCGTCTTGCAGCTGCACCTCAAGCGGTTTGACTATGACTTTGCTCGTGACCCGCCGGTGCAGGTCAAGATCAACGACTACTTTGAATACGGCGACGAGATCGACCTGAGCCCATTTGTCAAGGGTCCCGACGGCGTGCCAGGTGGCGGCGACGATGTGTATGTGCTGCACACGGTGCTAGTGCACATCGGTGATGTGGACACGGGCCACTATTGCGCGTACATTCGACCTGACGGCCCTGGCGGCTCTTGGCTCAAGTTTGATGACGAGACCGTCACGTGCGTGTTGGCCGCGGATGCCTTAGACGCCAACTATGGGTTTGGGGGCCCCCACCAGCCGCCGCTGCCGCCACCTGAGGTCCTGCCTGAGAGCCCGACTGGCCTCTCCCCGCCGCCGCTCCCGCCCGTGCCGTCACCCCAGTCGCGGCCGTCGTCGTCACCGCCGCGGGTGGTGCGGAGCCCAAGCCCTGAGATTGATGTGTCCAACATGCTCAACGACGGCACTGATGTGATGGGTGTGCATCTGCCGCGCATCTTTAGGGGGGAGGGCAACTTTGACGGCGATGAGAACTACAACGTCATCACCGCCGCAACGGACGCCCCCGGCCTTAACACCGACACCCCGGATCCGCCCGTGGCGGAGATTACGACAGGGGAAACCACTTCCCCATCGCCCTCTTCGTTGCCGTCTGCTTCTTTGCCGTTACCGGCCGCGCCCATGGTGCGGACCATCCGGGCGCGGCCACCAAACTGTCGCTTCTCGTCTGCGTATATGCTCCAGTACGTCCGCAAAGACCGGGTTAAGGACCTCCTGCAGCCGGAGGAGGAGGTGCCGGCATCGCTGACGGCGCGAATTGCGGAGGACCAAGCCGCGGAAGCCGCGCGGCGCGCCCGCGCTGCCGACGCCCATCTGTACCGGGATGTGTTCGTGGCAACCGATGCGCACCTGAAGGAGCACGTGACCGGAGACCTTTTGTGCTGGTCCAAAATCCCGCCCATCCGCGTCCGTCGCGATGGGACGCTCCTGGACCTCAAGCGGGCTCTGATACGAGCGGGCGTGGTTTCCCGCTGGCAACCGGCGCAGGAAGCCAAGTCTGCGCCCGCAGCAGAGAGCAGCTCCCCCGCCACGGTCAAGAGTGGCGACCCGCCTGAGGACCCTACCACCACGACCCCCGCTTCCGACCGGGACACCCCCAAGGCCAAGAGACGAAAGGATGTGCCGACAGCATCCCCGGTTGTCGATGTGGACGGCGACGCGGACGGCGATGGGATGAAGGCAGTGGAGCCGACCAAGGCGCCTGCCGTGGCGGGGGGCGATGACAACGTGAGCGACGGCAGCCGGGACGAGGACGACGCGGAGGCCATCGGCTGGCTGCGCTTGTGGAAGTGCAGCGGGCGGGAGAATTCGACTACCCGGCCGGAAGGGCTCGTCGCGAATGGGGTAGACGACGGGGTGCTGGAGCCACCTGCCGTACCTCTGCGTATCACGCGCAACTCTACCCCCCGGCCTGCAGCAGACGAGCTTCGCATCTATGCGCAGGTGCTGACAGGTCCGGACCTGATTGCCGACCGAGACGGCCTGTACTCGACACATACGTTCGAGTCGTCGTCCATCACCCCTCCATCGGGCTCCCCGTCGTTGGAAGGCCCCAGTCCAGGTGCGGCACCACCGGCTGACGCGGTGGTCCGCGCGGCGGGTGACAAACTCCCTCTCGGCAAGCGCAAGCGCTCCCACGTTCCCCGTCGGTGGCCTGTGGCACCGCCCGATGCAGCCTTGTTTTTTGTCAAGCAGTACTTGCCACACGAGGCTCGCCTGGTGTTCCGAGGGACGTTTCTCGCGTGGAAGGACGGCTTTGTGCGAGGCCTCATTCCGGCGGCTGTCCGGGTGTGTGGGCTTACGGTCCCCCCTGGCCAAACGGCCGACGCGGTCGCCACCGTGTACGAGGAAGTGAAGCTGGAGACGGTGGAGCCGGTCTCTCCCTTCATGACGCTAGTACGGGCGGAGCTCAACTTGGGTGGCGACATCCTGGTGGTCGAGCTCAAGTCACACGCCAACGAGGTGAGTACGACGCTGGCGCTCCCGCGAGCAGAGCGGCAGCCCGCCCTTTCCATGTCGGAGCGCGCAGAGGTGCCCCTCGGTGGGCGGCCGATGCCGACGGCACTACACTACTACAACTACCTGCGGTACGCGGTGATCGTCGAATTCCGGGAGCGGTGGAGCAGCGACTTTGTGGGCTCCCAGGGCACCTTCACGCTCGAGCTGCTCTCCACCGACTCCCTCGACATGGTCTTGGAGGAGGCAGCCGCCGCCCTCCGCCTGTCGGTACCGGCCAACCAGTTACGCTTCTTTGCGCACGACGACTTTTCCGATTTCGCCCGCCCCGAACGCCTGTTTGCATCCAGCCATCCGTCGTTGGCGAACATGCTGCCGAACATCACGCCGGTGACGGGCTCGTGGTTGACGTCATCGTCCACCCCGCTGGGTGGCCCCGAGCTGGATAGCCGGTCGCCGGCGGCGGTTGCCGACACTCCCGCCACGCCACCAACGCGGGGCCCATCGCTGTCGGCCATTGGCCGACGAGTGGGTCTGTCGACGCTGCAGGCCAATAATGCGGTGCTCTCCAAGGGCATCCTCTGGTACGAGGTTGCAGAGTTTGGACCCCGCGAGTTTGCCGGCAACGCCGAGGTGCGCGTCGTCTACCGCCCGGATGGCGGCGCGGTGGATGCATCGGCAGCAGCGTCGGCGGCGGCCACGGACAAGGTGACGGTGGAGAGTGGTGTGACCGTCACGCGCCCCGTCTCCTTCTCGGTGCTCGTGCCCCGCCATAGCACGTACGGCCGCGTATTTACGGCCGTCCGAGAGCGCCTGAGCCTCGGGCGTGGCACCCGGCTCCGCTTGCTGGACATTCGCGGCCACATTGTCGACACGCCCGTCGACGCGTCCGAGGTGGTCGAGCCCAACCCCCACATGGTCGAGCCTGGCACGGAGCTGCGGGTCGAGCCAATCCGCGTCGACGAGCGGGGTAGCACCGACGTGCCGCTCGTGGTCACCGACGGGTCGGGCATGCCCCCCCCCGCCAAGCTGGTGGTGCCCATCCTCCACGTTGCCGCCCGCCGCAACGCGGCGCCATTGGCGCGCACCGACGCGCCCGTCTTTTTCGGCACCCCCGTCATGCTCGCGGTGCCCCGCGGCGGGCTGACGGTTGCCGCCCTGCGCGGTGCCGTCGCCAACCGGCTCGGCGTCAAGCCAGACGTGTTTGCCTCGTGGCGCGTCGGGGAGTGCATCGACGGCCGCGCGGCGTGGTTTGAAGACGAGGCGGAGGTGTGGGACCCGGCCCGCCGCGCCATTGCCCCGCACCTGGTGTGCCTGGCCGTCGAGCACGTACGCACGGGGGGGGGGGCCGCCGCCGGCGGGCGCGGCTATGGGGTGGCGGGCGCCCGCAAGGTGTCAACGGGGCTCTCCAGATTACCCGACAAGCCGCTGCTGATTCGCAGCTGAGGGCGCCCGCGCCGCACGCGCTTGCACTGTTTCTTGTTCCTTGTTGCCTCCACTGCTGCTTTGTTTGCCTTGACAGAGGTGCCCGCCGTCCGACACGCGCCGTGCAGGCGCGGCGCGCGGGCGCACGTTGGGAAAGAAAACGCACAGGGACGGTTTCTTTGCTTGCCACGGCCGCGCACGCACGGTGTGGCGCTGTCCGCCCCGGTCGGGCGGGCGCGTGCCGCACCAGCGTCGGGCGCGCCATTCCGCGCCGCCCCCACTGACCTTTCCCAGCCGCGCCGTAGGATGTGGGCGCCCACCCTACGCTCTAACGGTACTCGCCACCCGTACCGCCTGAACCCCCCCCATCGTCGTCCATCCCGTAGCGTCGCTGCAATTCCCATTGCCACCCCCCACCAACCCCCACTCGTGGACAGACGCGCGGCTGCCTACACCTTGGGCGCCACCCGCAGCGACGCGAGGACCGTTTCGAGCCCCCCGCGCGCCGCCTCAAACTCATCCTCCTTACACGTGGCCGTCATCACGTACAGCTGCCCCGCCGCGACCGTCGCCTTGGCGACAAAGTGCTTGACGCCCCGCGACGAGTCGACCACGTACTCGACAATGTACGCGACGCCATTGCCGAGGCCCGCCGGCTGCCCCACCCCGGCGGCAGCGGCGCCGCCGCCGCCAACTCCCAGCGTCTCTGACGCCGTCCGCACCAGCCGCACGTCCTTGGTGCTGTCCTTCTTGCGCTCGAGGGCGAGGACCTTGGCGCCGACGGCGTCGGGGGTGCCAAACTCCTCAATGCTCCCAATTTTGAGCGGCCCATCCACGACCAACCCGACGCTCGCCGAGGACCCCTTGGGCGCCGACACAATCACCTCTGAGAGGTGCGTTTTAATGGGCTTCTTGTTGGCCGACCACGTCGTCGGGTAGCGGAAGGAGTAGCCGAGGGACAGGGGGCCGACGTACTCGGACGTGGCGCCGCCGGCGGGGGGGGGTGGAGGTGGGGGCGACGCCGCGGGCGTCGAGCCGGCGGCCACCGCCGCGACCGCGTCGGCTGCCTGCACGGGCGCCGCTGGGGACTGGGTGGGCGTGGCCGCCGCGGCGGGCGGCGGGCAGCGGGCGGCGGCGGCGGCGGCAGCGGCAGCGGCGGCGGTGGAGAGCACCGCCCGGCGGGTGAGGCCGCCCGCCGCGGCGGGGGACGACGCAGCGGGCGAGGGGAGGGAGGGGGTGGGGGGGGGCATCGCCACCGCCCGCGGCGGTGCCGCGCGCCCGGCGGTGCCGGCGCGGGAGATCCGCCGGCGCGTCGCCGCCAGCCCCGCGGGCGGCGGGAGGAAGGCCATGGCCAGCCGGGTGCACCACGCCGGGGCGGTCGACACACGGGGCGGTAGCGACGAGCTCCACCGGTGAGTCTAGGTGCTGGAGAGGAGGGGCGCGTCGGACAAGACACACCCCCGCCGTGGAGAGCGCGGTCAGACCCACGCCGGTGGGAAGAGGCGGTGGTGGTGGCGTTCCAGCCACGTCGACGCGGCCCCCACCGCGATCGCCTCGGGTCTGCGGCGCGTCGGGGATCGTCTGTGCCGGACGACTGCCCATCCAAAGGCGATTTGGATGGGCTTTGGATGGGGCCTTGGATGGGAATGGATGGGCCCCTAAAGCCCATCCAAACGGTTTTTGGACGGGATACCGCGAGGGTTTGGATGGGCGTTTGCAGGCAATGGCGTAGACCCCAGTTCCGCCCGTGAGTGCCTCGAGTCGAGGTGGCCCGCCGGAGAGACAGCGTGTGATCCTCGGCAGGCTCGGCCGTTTCAGATGCACAGCGGCTCGACGTTGGAAGAACTCCTCTCCTATTGGACGCTGCACGAGGATGAGCCTGCCAATGCCGTGCCTGCACGAGAGAGAGAAAGCCGCTGACAGAGGAGGGAGAAACACGGAACAATGAGCAGCTGCTTTTTTTTGTACGCGCTACTATTCCATCCCTGCTGATACGTTTTGTACCGCACCGCACGCGCTGTGACACCGAAGTTGTTCTCTCTCGAGCGCACCTAAGAAACAATGCCTGTGAGCTGCACGAGGAGCGTCAGCCACGGCCGAACAAAAAGCAAACAAGCATACAACGCAAGCAGCCAACGTGGCTGTCCCCACAGGCTGTGTGCACCACACAGCGCCCTCAGTACACGCCCTCCTCCTCGTCCTCATCGCGATCCTCGCCGTCAGTCAAACCCGCATTCTCGTCGCCGTCGTCAGAGCTGTCACGGCCAGGATCCGAGTCGTCAGCGTCAGTCGAGGACGTGCGCGCCCCAACCTCATCGCTCTCCACACTGTCGCTGTCGCCGCCGCGGCTCCCCTCTCCGTCACTCCTCGCCGCTTCGCTTCCCGCCCCTTCCTCCGTAAGACCAATCAGCGCCGCCCCGCTGCCGTGGTCGGCGTCCGTGTCGACCACGATCACAACACCGGCGGGAGGCGCGTGAGAGTCGCCGTCAGGGGCCCTGCCGTCGTGGCCGACGCTAACGCCGTAGTCCTCAATGCAATTCGGCGCCGGCGCAGCCGTGGGGTCACCGGCTGCAGGGCGACGGGTCTCAGCAGCGCCGCCGCTCGGCCCTCCTCCACGAGCCGTTCCCCCAGCGGATGCGCCAGCGCGGACCACCCCACCCGGTGACGCGGTGACCGTGCGCTTGGTCGAGGTGGGCGGGCGAGCCGACGTCACCGGCGTGGAAGAGCTCGGCGCGTTGGCCGCGGCCGGTCCCGGCGCGGTGAAGATCCACTCGCCGGTGTTGGTGCGCACGACCATGTCCGGGTCGATTGCGTCGGTGATACGGTAGCCGGCGTGGACCTTGTTGTCCTTGTGGTGCTTGGAAAGATGCCTGATGGACGCAGCAAACTCATCCAGCCAGTGCATGTACGAGCCGTTGCCGGTGCCACCGCGCCGCCGCATGCGACGGCCAAGGGCAATCTCAAACTCGTTGCGTGCAAAGCTGGCAATGAGAGCGTGGTGGCCAACGACCATCTCCACGTGCTGGCGGCTGCCCGCGCTCTTGTCCTTGACGATGCGGCCGCTGCCTCCAATCTTTGTGAACAGGTTCTTAGCCGCCGCCACCACCGCCTTCTCGCCCTTATACAACGTGAGGAAGTAGTCCTTCTTGGACCACTTATTGGCCTTGCCGATGGGCATGGGGTTGTAGGCAAACCCGAGCACGCCGAAGAACGGCTTGAGAATAAACTCCCGGAGCTGGGCCACGGTGTGGGGAATGGTGGACATAATGACGGCCACCGGCCACTTCTTGATGGGCTCGGCGCCCTTCACGGAGGACGGGAAGTACACGCGATTCATCATGTAGTCATTGGCTGCATCGGACGACACCACAAAAGCCTTGACGACCACGTCTTGAATCACATCCACCGCCGTGTCCGCGTCCATGAGGACCTCGCGGGAGTCGGTGGTCGTGGCCACGCGCTTCTTGACCACAGTGCGGAGCGGGCGCCGCAACTTGGCCGCTTCCGCCTCGTTCTCCGGCGCCAGCGCCATGGCGGCGGCCATCGCCTCTTCCACCTTAACGACGGGCTTCTGGTCCTTGACGCCCGCACGGCCGGTGGCGCAGGTGCCGTGACTCGCCTCCTTGCGTGGCACCTCCGTGGAGGCCGCGCCCTTCACTGACAGGCGCACGGACGCCACCGCCAAGGCCGTGCGCTCGTTGCACTGGCCCTGCGCGTCGACACGCGCCTCGAGGCGGGTGGCGTCGGCCCGCAAGTCCTCAATCTGCGCGGTAGAGTGCTTGAGGGCGGCCCACAGCGCCTTGTTGCCATCACGCACGGCCTTGGCTACCTCGCCGCCGACGAGTTTCCACGCGGCGACGGCCTCGGGGGTTGGGGCCGCCGAGTTGCTCGCTGTGCCGCCGTCACAGCTGCGGGCAGCCTCTTGCGCCGCCTTCTTTTTCTTGGCCAGCGGCGCACCGGACTTAGCCGACGGCGCCTTGGCGGAGCTCCGCTTCTTTCCGCCGCCGACGTTGGTGCCCGAGGCTCGACGACGGGGGGGCGGCGGGGACGGGAAAGCTGCGGCCAACGACGGCGGGGGCGGTGAACAAGCTGCAGCCACCGCCGCCGCCGCAGCCGCTGCCGCTTCCGCCTCCTCCGCCGCGGCGGGCTGCACACCCGGCGACCCCCCAACACCAGGCCCATGGGCGGGCGTCCAGGGGGCAGTTTCCGCCTGCGTCGCCGTCCATGGAGCTCCCACCGCCAGCGGCTGCGCAGGCGTCCAGGGCGCCCCGGCCGCCGAATACGGCGGCGTGGACCAATGAGACGACGCCGCTGCCGCCGACGCCGGCGGTAGGGCAGGCACAGACGGCGGGGGCGGCGGCGTCATCGGCTTGGGGCGCGGCGGGGACTCAAACGAAACCGTCGGGATCTTGAACGGGGAGTTGTCAAACGGCGCAAAGCGGTTGGGCCCAAAGGGCGCCAGCCGCCGCACCTTCGTCACCCCGCTGTCACCGCCCTGCCGGAGCCCCGGCACCAGGTTCCAGGTCGTCTGCGAGCCGTCGCGCACCTCCCCGGACGGCGGCGGCGCGGGGAGACCGCGAGTCGACGGTTTGTTGCGGTTGTCGACGCAGTCGGCGTCGGGCACACCCGCGGCAGCGGCCGCGGCACCGGGCGCTTGGACCGGCTCCACAGGCGTTGACAAGGCCGGGGGATAGGCGTGGGCGTGCGCGGTGCCAATCTCGTCGATGGCTTGCGACCCAGGCATCCAGTGATGGAGCTGCGGCGGCTGCCCGACAATGGTGCCTGGTACGACGGCGGCCGGGGCGCTCTGGTCGCGGAGCTCCGCGGCGGCCAGCTGGGCGGCGTAATCCGCGTCGAGGAGACGCTGGTTGGCCTCCCAGGCTGCGAGCGACTCAACCGTCGTTGGCAGCGCCGACCTGGGCGGGGCGTGCCCGCTAGGCCGGTTGCCCACCATAGAGAGCAGCCGCCCGGACGATACAATCACAGTTGGGGGGTGGGATAAGGTACAGAGGGGAGGGGGCAAGCAGCAACAGGAGGGGATGGCACGCGATGCGGTCGGCTCGAGTCAGCGGTGGGTCGAGGCATTGTGCACAAGAGACAACACGCTGCCCACCTTAGGGACCCTCGCTTATGTACCATTACGTAGGATCGCGGCGGCTGCGGAAGGCTGTTTGACGGGCACCGCGCGCGCGCCGTCGTGGGCGCCGAGCCACGGGGCGGCCAGGAGGGCCTCCGAGGGGGGGCAGAGCGCGCCCAGGGCGGGAAAAGCCGATGCAAACGGCGCTGTTGGGGGCCTGACGAGAAGGCAGCCAGGGCCGCCTGTGCGTACGGGGGAAAAGCGCGCGCATAACCACAACGCGGGAAGCAACCGAAGGCAAACGGCGCAGGCATGGGCGTTAGAAGCGGGTGGCCAGAGACGCTATCAGAGCGGGGAGCAAGTGCGCCCAGAGCCACATGGCGGGAAACATTCGGAGGCAAACGGCTCCTGTAGGGACACAAGGAGGGTGCGACTAGGGGTACCAGTGGTGGGGGTAGCGCCCCCAGAAACTCGGCCCGGCAGCGGCCCGAGCAAACGACGCCGTCGGGGTCATGTGAGAGGGGGGGCCCACTGGCATGCGTGAGTGGGGACATCTGCAGCCCGCTAAGCAAAGCACGGCCGGAAAAGGCCAACCAAAGGGAGCATACAGGACACGGTTGCAGGCACCCTCAGGCACCGGTCACGGCCACAAGGGAGGGCTTGTCAATCAGTGGCGTGAAGGTGGGGGGGGGGCACGTCGTTGGCTCTGCAGCACGGGGCGGGCGGCACAGGCCCCTCGGCGATCAGCAGGCCGCGGGGAACTCGGCATCGTCGCCTGGGCAAGGGTCGCTGGGAGCCGCTCATGTGGGGGGAGCGTCTGTCGCAACGCTCCGTCGTCGCACGCTGGCGAAAGGGCGCGCATTTGAGCGGTCTGTCGTCAATGGATTGAGGACGAGCTGTAACTAAACTCGTTTCAAATACGTACTTTGAAATTGTCAATCTGCTTCCATCCGACTCAACGCCGGACGACCGGCGCGTGAGCGTCGATCCGTCGCGCCGCATGGGCACTGTACGGATTGCGTGCAGATTAAATGTGTACTGGATTCTCTTTGTGGCAATTTGCGAGCCGCAGTCCAACGAATGATTCAATGCCGTGTCGCCTGCGCGACGTGGCGCGCGTCAGACTAGCTGTCGATTGACCAAGTCGACGCCGGCCCTTCCCATCCGTTTTTGTGTGGATGGGGCCTGTCGCTGTCTCGCCCACCCGGCGGCACCCGCCTTGTCGCGTCACAACACCCGGTCGCAGCCCGCCTTTCTCTGATATTCTCTGTGCTCGTCGAGTGTCCTGTGCCCCACGATGCGCGTCCCTACAATTCGCGGTTCAGCGGCTCGCTGCCTGGGTCGCCAGGGGCCCCTCGCCCCTGCGGTCAGTGGCAAACCTCCGTGCAGCGTGGGATGCCCGCCTACTTGGCGTCATGACCCACACAACCTGGGCGTTCGCCCTCGTCTGCTCGCGGCCCGTCAGCCGGCCCTGGTACGTACTTGTTGATGACCTGTGTGTGGGGGGCCCAGAGCCTCCCACCTTGTGTGGCGGGGGGGGGGGGGGGGGGGGGGGGGGGGAATTGGAGGTCTAGGCAAGAGAGGGAGAAGAAGACGGGGCAGCAAAACAGCAATCGAAAAGAAGAGCACCAGAGCGGCCTGGGGATAGATTATTTAGAATATTTTCAAG
>Ga0114957_1002953_pt1 | contig 15738 bp, 8 predicted proteins | sample BantaG_FD_87175 | JGI IMG/M metagenome (GOLD analysis project Ga0114957, IMG submission 87175) | Marine algal microbial communities from Bantry Bay, Ireland - BantryBay_4 metaG | ecosystem: Host-associated > Algae > Red algae > Unclassified | place: Bantry Bay, Ireland | collected 2014-11-21 | reverse complement strand
GGAAGTTGGAGGTGGGAAGCTTCACTCGCCCGCGGTGCTCCACGTTCGAGTGAAGCTTCCCACTTCCCACTTCCAACTTCCCACCTTTCAATACGTCAACTGCTTCACCTCCCCATTAAGAATCTTCTCAACAAGTTTGAAAACAGTCAAAGGTTTTTGTTTGCGCCAGCCAATATCATTAAAGGCCGGACCAAAATTAATATAATGTTGTAAACGGGAGGATTGCATTTCTTCAACAACATGTTGGAGGCTGTCGACTAAAACGATCCAGCCGCCTTCATCAGAAATATCATCCCACCACTCTTCGTAATAATCGTCATCACCTCCATGAAAGTTTAAGACATTTTGAGTCATAAGCACAAACTTATGTATATCTTGTTGAATCAGCAGGTCGATGATTTCTCTTTTGAGAAAACGTATATCGTTGTGCAGACAGTCATTCCATTCACCAATCAACTCTATGATGGCAAAATGGTGGTCGTAATCTACAAACAGGATTTTCAAATATAACGTACTCGAACCAAAATTATCCCACTGCGGATGAATATAGTAGTTGTAGATTTTCTGAGAAAACTGAAACTCATTATATTGTCGGCCGAAGAGAGGAGATCGCTCGTCTTCGGAAGAGATATAATGGTCGCGCCAGTTGAAATGTGGTTCTATATCGTGCATTGGAATGCTTTGGTTTTCGATGCAAAGGTAGTTAAAAAGTCAAAGTTAAAATCAAAGTCTAAGTCAAAGTTTTCTTCTAACACGAATTAAAGGTTTTCCCATCCTTCGAATATATCAATGGGAAACTTGTTTTCTTCAAAGAAAGTTTAAAAAGAAATGATAAAAATTGTACTCACAGGACCAGAATCATCTGGCAAAACAACCTTAGCCAGACAGTTGGCCGAACACTTCCACACCAACCATGTCAGAGAGTATGCCCGTGAATATATCAGAAGCCTTGACCGAAAGTATCGGGAAGCAGACCTGATCGAAATAGCAAAATTACAACTCGAATCAGAAGGGCTCATCGCTCCTCACTCAGGTAAATTACTTTTTTGCGACACCGATTTGCTAACCATAAAAATCTGGTCCGACTATAAATTCAAAAAAACAGATCCCTGGATTCTTCAACAAATCGATCGGAGATACTACGACCTCTATCTGCTCTGTGCGCCGGACATTCCCTGGGAAGCAGACCCGCAACGCGAAAACCCCAACGACCGGGAAGAACTCTTTGAAATTTATAAAAATGAGCTCCATGCTTACAATAAAAACTATGTTGAAATCAAAGGTAGTTTTGAAGAGCGTTTGCAAATGGCGATAGACGCGGTGCAGAAATTTGTGTCTTAAAGATCGGTAAGCGCATCGCCAAGCCAGCGATTGCCGAGCTGAGACGAATCAAGTTGAACACATCTCAGCCCGGCAATCCCACCGGTTTGATAAATCAAAGGGTGTGCTTACCGATCTTTAAGACGCATTAGTGGGAAACTTCGGTCTTCGGTCCCCGAGATTTCGGGGCAGGCTTTCGGTCTTCCGTCTTTTTTCTTACCTTTACCGACGTACTCATTGGGGTGCTTTATATTTTGCATAAAGCTGAGATTACACCCATCGAACCTGCCCGGATAATGCCAGGTAGGAAATGAGCCTGGTTACTTTGGTGGCCTATCTCTTCGTTGTGTCTTTTTGCAAATCATATCATATCCCCGATTTATTTTAAAAACTATTGACCGTTAACTGTTGACCGTTGACTTCCCTCTGTCGTGCACGTAATAGGGAAGTCAACGGTTAGGAGTCAACAGTCAACAGTCAATTAAAAAATTCATCATGAAAAAAATATTTATCGGCTTGATTGCACTTCTTTGCGGTTTGCAAACCTTTGCCCAAAATTCATTAATGGGATCGATATACGACGAAACAGGGGAGTACCTTCCCGGGGCCAATGTCGTGCTGAAAGGAACAGATAATGTCACTTCCACCGACGCAGATGGTTTCTATCGATTCGGGAATTTGGAAGTAGGAAATTATACCGTAGTGGTCACTTATGTTGGTTATGCAACTAATGTTAAAACTGTTTTGGTCAAAGGCCAGACTACCGAAGAATTTATGTTAAAAGTAAATAGCGTTGAAGCGCAAACGGTCGAAGTATTCAGCACCTGGGCCGATGAAAAAACACCGATGACTTATACCAATGTGGATAAAGAAACTTTAGAAAAAGTAAATCTGGGGCAGGATGTTCCGGTGCTTTTACAATGGACACCTTCGGCAGTGATCACCACAGATGCAGGTGCTGGAATAGGCTACACCGGCATTCGAATCAGGGGATCTGATCCGACGCGAATCAACGTAACGATTAATGGTATTCCACTAAACGATTCCGAATCACAAAGTGTGTTTTGGGTAGATTTACCAGACTTTGTTGCTTCTACAGAGGATGTACAAATTCAGAGAGGTGTTGGAACATCTACCAACGGAGCAGGTGCTTTTGGAGCGAGTATCAATATGAGTACAACCAAAGCTTATACGGAACCACGCGCGATCTTGTCAGGGTCAATTGGCTCATTTAATACGCAAAAAGCGTCGATGACTCTGGGCTCTGGTTTGATTAATGATCGCTTCACTTTTGATGGACGTTTATCCACTATTACCTCTGATGGTTATATTGATCGGGCGTCTGCTGATTTGGAATCTTACTTTTTATCGGCGGCTTATTTGGGGGATCATAGCTCCTTACGGCTAAACATGTTTTCAGGACATGAAGTGACCTATCAGGCATGGAATGGAACCCACCCAAGTTTGGTGAATGATAAGGAAACCAGAAGGTCGAATATATCCGGTACAGATGATGGGAAAAAAGCTGGGGAACCGCACGACAATGAAGTGGACGATTATCGCCAAACACATTATCAGGCGATGTACGCAAAGGAGCTTTCGCCAAATACAAAATTAAATCTTGGATTGCATTACACGAAAGGGGAAGGATTCTTTGAGCAGTATAAGGTTGGCGAAAGTTTTGGTGACTACGGATTGGAGGATGTGCAAGTGGAAGTCATGGAAGGTGATACGGTTTATACCGGAACAATTTTGGAAACAGATTTGATTCGCCGCCGTTGGCTAGACAATGATTTTTATGGACTTACGTTTGGTTTAAACCATAAAGCAGGAAAGGCAAACATGACTCTTGGGGGCGCTTACAATATTTACGAAGGTCAACATTTTGGGGAAGTGATCTGGGCGCAATACATGAGTAATGGCGAAATTGGTCATCGCTATTATGACAATAATGCAACGAAAAAGGATTTCAATATTTTTGCAAAAGTAGATTACGCAATTACGGAAAAATTAAATGGATATGCTGATTTGCAAGTTCGAAATGTGAACTATAATTTCGCAAATGAATTTGTGGAGGAAGGAGAATTGTCAGACAACCTAACTTTTTTCAATCCTAAAGTGGGTTTGTTTTATGATTTGAATGAGCAGATTGATTGGTACACTTCTTTTGGCGTAGCCAACAGAGAGCCAAACCGCTCCGACTACACCGAGTCTACTCCGGAAAGTCAACCAAAACCGGAGACGCTTTACAACACCGAATTGGGCGCGCGCATGTCCTGGAAAAAAGCAACGTTTGGTGCCAACCTATACTATATGTTGTACAAAGATCAGCTGGTCTTGACAGGTGAGTTGAATGATGTGGGAGAAAATGTTAGAATCAATGTGCCGGATAGTTACCGAGTCGGTTTGGAATTGGAAGGATTATGGAATTTCTATAAAGGATTATCTGTGTTTGGTAATGCGACTTTTAGTCAGAATAAAGTAAAGTCACTAGTAGATCTTATTGATAGTTATGATGCCGATTTTAATTATTTGGGACAGGTGGTAGTGCCAAATGATGGAGATACCGATCTTGCGTTTTCTCCATCTGTGATTGCAGCGCTTGGTTTGAACTGGGAAGTACTTCAACAGGTAGAGGGTCAAAGTTTAGAATTTAATCTACAGGGGAAATATGTGGGGGAGCAATTTTTTGATAATTCATCAGATGACAACGTTAAATTGGATGCCTATTTCTACAGCGACTTCCGATTGACGTATACGTTGGCACCGAAATTTGCGAATGAGGTAGGACTTAGTTTATTGGTTAACAATATCACCAACTCCCTGTATTCTTCCAATGCCTGGTCGTATAAATATGAATATGACGGCGAGCTTGCTTATGATATCCAGGGGTATTATCCGCAGGCGACGACTAACTTCTTGTTGGGGCTGACGGTTAAGTTCTAGTTGAAATTATTTGAAAAACCGCATTCAAGGGAAACCCACTAGACTGGGCCAAGAGCCAAAAAAAGCGAATTTTGCTTAAACCAAAATTCGCTTTTTTTCTTAGGCGTGTAAGTCGGCTACAACGGTTTAGAAATTATAAGTAAAACCAATTCTGTATTCAATCGGAATTTCGAAATTATCTTCTGCCAAAAAATTGTAAAGAATCAATATCTCATAACCGAATCCACCTGAACCAACAGAAGAGTTATAACCTCCTCCGAAATAAAAGTTAGTACCACTGTCCAGTCGTTGGTCATCTTCACCTGAGATATATGATAGCGCTTCAAAACCGTATTCTGCATGGGCAAAAATAGCATTGTAAACCTTTGCTCTTGCAAATCCACCAATGCCCCATTGCAAAAATTTATCGTTAGGGCCCGGTAAATATTGGACAATATAATTCAATTGAGCGCGGGGTCCAATAGAGAACATATCATTGAGTTTATAACCAACCATTGGACTGATGCCAACTAGTAATAAATTTCCCGCAGTATTGCTCCCCTGAAGCTGAAAGTTCAGCATACCTCCATACCATAGCCGATGAGCAAACCCACCGCTTTCGTCAAAATAATCGGTGTCTTTTTCTTTTTTGTTTTGGGTTTTTCCTTCCCCACGACGCTGGGCATCTGTGGATTGCAGCCCTACAAAAAGGACACAAGCAAGAATAAGAGTGCTGAGTTTGAGTGCTTTTTTCATATCTATTTTTGTTAATTTTTAATTAATGACTTACGCGCAGTCACAGGGAATAACTTTAAACAACTTCGTTAGTCAAAATTGCGTTTGCAATAACTTCTAAGGCGAAATTAAACAAATTCTTTATGTTTTTAACGAAGGGCTTGTGTAGAAAGTCAAAATTGAGAACAATTTTAATTTTTTATATTTTGTAAGATGTTGATTTTATGTTTACTAAACAACTTCAACTTTAAAAGTTTAATAAACATGAGACCAGAACCGACTTTTTACACAACTCCTCAAGTAGCCAAAGCGGGGTACGGCTGTAAGGTCACTAACGTTGCAAAAATAGAGATATTTTGCCTAACAGGGTAATAGAAATGCTGAAGTCGGTATTAGGACGGATATTTTGGGAAAAGGCTCTGATGAAGAAGAGACCGAAGGCGGAAGACCGAGCATGCTATTTTTGGTAGTTTAGCTTTGAGGAATCTGTTCGGTGTTTTTAAATGTAAAACCGAAAAATGATAATTTTAAAATGTAAAAGTGGTCGAAAATCGTGTTTTTAACGTTAGAAGGCAAACGTTTACATGTTGAATTATGTAGTTTGACATGTTGCATTTAACCCCTATTCCGAACGCCAAAAGCAATTCCTGGCCACTCTGCTCCGTCCTCTTTCACTACTCCAGCACCTGATTAAAAGAAGGAGCCAAAGCAATATCGGTCCTTATGAGTTTTTTCCCAATCAAATAGTTGATCCAGACGTTGCTTCTTTTTGCAGTGGAGAAAGAATAAAAAGATTGATTTTCGTTTAGCTTTTTATGAAAGCCCAGGTTTGTTTCAAACTTTAATTCTAAAATTTTGATAATTCCGAAGGTGTAGTAGTCGCGCTTTCCACCACTGCCAGCCACAAACGGAGACACGGCATCAAATTGTAAAATTTCATAAATCTTTTGATAGTCCAGCTCCTCTTTTTTAGTAAGAAAGTCGACGCCAAAATCTTTTAGATAATAAACGTAAAATTCATACTCCGACATTTCTTTATGGTTTTTCAGAAACGTCTGGTATGCCTTGTCAGAATTTAAATCAAAAATAGGTAAACCAAAATCCCTTCTCAAAAATGCCCAGGGTTCTTTATCTAGTGTTTCTGACAATTCGCCAAAGTGTTGAGCAACCTCACCTATTTGTTCATAGGAGATGGTGGATATAATCGTTTCCTGAATTTTTGACTTGGAACTTTTATCGACCTTCAATTTAAGCGAAGCTACAATGCGTTCACTAAGTGGCTTCCCAATGTTTTTTAACTGTGCCAGGTGTAAGATAGTGGCTTGTTCTTCAAATTCACTCAGAAAGTCACTCTCACTCAAATAGGCAGTTAAGTTTTTTTCTATGACAAGTATCTCTTCCTGCCTGGCATTTCCACTGTGAACGTAAGCGGCAAACCATGGATGCCGAAACAAGTTATTAAACAATGAACCTTTGTCTTCAGCCTTGTATTTTTCTGACTTTTCAATTAAATAAGCCAGCATTGCCGAAGGATCATTGATGTCAAATAACTTCGGAATATCATCCAGTACTTTATGCGAAAATTTAAAATCTTCAAAATAAATTAAATCATCTTTTATTGAAAGCTTTGGGTGGATATTCAGAGATCGGATATTCTTGACAGGTTTTACTTTTTGTAAGGCCATCATACAAGCTTCTTTGTACTTCTCGTTGTAGTTTGGAGACTCTGTAATAAGATTAATATCATCAATAGACAACTCAGGAAGCAATACGAGTTGTTTTATTTTGGTATTGAAAAACTGATCGGTCCAATCGAGATAATTCGATTTATCTTCTTTCCATTTCTTATTCCATGGACGGATATCCAATAGCTTTTCTTTACTGATAACTGGGAAAACAAAATTGTAAATGTTTTCCAGAATTGGAGTGACGTTGTCTCCGATGGTTAGCTCAAACCCTCGCTTCTTTTGGAGTATTCGCTCGTCTTTTGCCAATTCGAAAAGTTGAGGTACCTGATCAATAGAAGGATGTAATCGCAAATAGTAGAACAGGTTTTTTATGGCATGGTTATCATCAAGTCCCTTAATGCTTTCTATGATTTTTGAAAACTCCTTTTTATTTGGCGCAGGTAGAATTTTGATGTCCCTTTTTTTAAAACGTGTTGGAGCTTCAATGAAATCAACTAAGGCGCTTCCTGCCTCGTCTCCATTGTTGCTGGAAACAAGTTGTAAGGTCTGATTTAAAATCTGCCGATCAATTTCAACAGCTTTTATTTCATTCAGTTTGCTGATGACATTGGGATCGTCGAGGTCAAACTTGTTGAGGTAGTTATTGCAAATACCAATAACCCCAATGTTAGCGAGTAGTAAAGATTTTTTTAAGTAGAGTCGAATCTCTGATTCGCTTTCCAATATTTTATTCCAGTTTTTAGAATAAAAAACATCAAGTATTCTACCTAGTGAATAGTTGGTCACTTCACTGGACGAGTTGATACATCCCCAATATTCAATAGCAGTTATGTCACTGATTTTTATCGAGTTGATGAGCTTATTTTCCAATTGGTATCTGGCCACTTCATCTCTTTCGGTGTATAGCTCATTTAACAGTTTTGATAAATGTTTGTCTGGCTTGTAACTGATGTTATGCTTTTTGCAATACTGAGTGAGTGCAGATAGCTGCTCCAGGTATTTGTATTTAAACGGTGGTAGCGACTTGTTATACGATCGAAACATCTGCCGGTATTTTTCAGCAAGTGCAACGATTTCGGACGGATCCCCTTCCGTTAACTGAGCAAAAGAGGCCATCGCAACCGAGTCATTGCGCGAGTTGAGTCGACGGAATAGTTTTTCATAATTCTGTGTCTTTTCCAGCGCGTTATATTTGTTGATATAGGATTCGTGCCCATCATCCCATTCGTAATCGTTGTGCCTGGAGGCCCAGTAAATCAAGTAATTTTCTATCGCTTCTCTATCGCTGTCTTTTTCAAAATTAAAGTCAATACTTCTTTTTACATTTTCAACTCCTACTTTAAGGTTGGTTAATTGAGAGATGACCTGCACCATTTCGTTCATGTTCCTGCTGGAGGTTTTGTTGACAAACGTATTTTTATATCCCACTGCTGAAAGATAAAAGAGGGAGCGCGGGTGACGTGTTGCAATCAAATCCTGAATGGCATTGTGAATGATCCATTCCCGACCATCTGCAAAACATAAAATGCGGCCGTAGTAATCAACAATTTGATCGAAAAAATTAGGTTGAAAATTAAACAACCTGGAGTAACCAAAGGCACGCATGTCTTCAATCGTTGTCAGAGAATCAATATAGTGTTGGTATATTTTTATCAGACGCTTACTGCTGATCTCCTTAGTCTTGTTCGGTTCAATATTGGTGAGTATGACCAGTTGAGGTGCTGCAAACTCCGGATCAATGTTTTTTTCTGAAAGTAACTTAAGTATTTCTGAAAGGCAATCGACATCACGGCTTTGAGCCAATCCTTTACACAGGTTTCGGTAAAGTTCATTAGACCATTTTTTCGGAGAGTTTCTCAACTCCTGGCTCACCTCATACATGTATGTACTCGCGTCCTCCGTTTTCAGATCTGCCAATAATTCAATTTGCTGATTGACGATGCCCTGGTTTTTATCCGCAATGGCTTCGCCCATTCGTCGTTTGATCGCATTTAAAGGGGAGACGCCATTTTTCTTATCAATATTGAGATTTTTTACCTCGTATTTTATCTTTCGCTCCTCCAGTGGCGTGACAAAGTAAACGCCCAGGATGTCAGAGAACTGAATCTCTTTTTCGTAGCTGTAATAAAAATCGAGAAATTTTGATTTAGAAATGGATGGGCTGAGGTTAATCTCCTCTTCGGTGAAGAAGGCAAATTTTTGAATTATATCAAAAGCTCTTTCTTTTGCAATGCTTTTGTCCAGCAAGCTCCCGAGGTCACGTAGGCTTCGTTTTTCCCCCTTTCGGGCACTCTCTTCGAGTTGGTCCAACAGAGCATCATAATCCACTACATTGTTCTGCGCGAAAAGCACAGGGGAAATGCAGAGGGATAAGATCAGAATGAATAGTATTCTTATGCTCATATTTGTTCTAATACAAGTGCCTTTTTCAGTCGTTTAGATAGATTCTTTAAATAGCTCCAATATCTTGAATCAACCTATCAACTAGAGCAAGAATTGCACCGAATCACATGCTATTTTAACACTATATAGGAAAAATAATAGGGCACAAACGTTATGTGTTGACTATCAGTGCTTTAGGTTTGATCTAATACTGGGTTTTTCCACGTTATAATTCAAATTTCCTCCCCCAAACACAGCAAAAGCCGAATCCCTTTAACGAGATTCGGCTTTTGCCAAAAATTATCTAATAGCCTGATAGCGAATAGAAATTGCCCTTGCGGCTACACCGCTAGTCCGTCTCCAACTCCTCCAAAAAGTAAACCTCCTTCTGAATGCTGATATAATAGCGGCCATAAAAATGTTTGATATTCCAGTAAGAAGCTCCATCGTCCTCAAATGCTTTGTTTACCCGCAATTCCTCTATATCCAGCATGTCATCATCTGCCAGGTGCCAGGCTAGCCCCAATTGCTCCTGACTGATAACTTTATCGTTCGCCACTTCCACATATTTCAATTTACTGGTGCCTACCTGCTCAAACGTTTCACCATTGTCTTTAGACATAGAAAAGTCGAATTCATTTATTCCCGTTGTATAAATGTTATCTCCATGTTGGAAAGTGTTTAGCGTCCAGGTATCATGGACGACTATATAGTCTCCAGTATTTGGATCAATACGGTAGGTGCCAGACTTTGTATTAACGTAGAAGAAGCCGTTTACATAACTGGTATTCATGATATCTTCGATAATGTCATCTAGGGGCAAGTCAATTCGCTTGTTAAAAACAATACCGGTTCCTTCAAAATCAGTTTTGTTTAGATTGAGTTTTACATCAAACAAAAAGAAAGAATACGTATCATCGGTAGAATTTAATGTGGGTAGTAAAAATAAATCACCAGTATCATTAAAAGCAGTACTATAACGTGCAAATTCTTCAGGCTTGAAAATAATGCCCTGATCGTCTGCAAATTCATCTAACCTAAAATAGACGGACTTCTCCGTCTTTGTTAGGTGTAATTCTATTCGGTCTACGTCAATTGACTCATCACCTGGCACAGTTGGATCTTCAGCTGGATTAGGGTAATCCTGAGTAACTACCCAGGCAAATACATACTGAGACATAGAAGGTCTGCCATAAAAGTGAGAAGGCAAATCAGTAAACACCCGACGCTCTATCAATTGATTTTGGTTACCAACTCGTATAAATTCATCATCTGTCATCAGGTGCAATTCGGATGGACTAGCGTACATGTTCTTTATCGGTTCATTGGTCTTAAAGTCTAGGTTATCCCAAATATCCGGTTGCGTCTTATAGCGATTATAGTTACAGGAAACCAAGACCAAGGTGGCAAGGATAATAGTAAACGTACTTTTTTTGATAAATTCAGTCATAATAAACGATTGTAATTGATAGAATTGGAAAGTGCTTCACTCAGATTATTTGATTGAAGTGCTTTTGCGAATTTTAGTAAAAGGAGGTACTACAAAATTAAGCAATTTCTATACCCATTCCTAGGCAAAGTTGTACCAGAAAAAGGGTATTTTGCTTAGGTTTTAAGCACCTTGAAATAAATAAATTGATTGTTTGAGTTGAAATATCTTTGGTAAACAGAAAATACCCGTAAGCTGACAGTAATTTCAAATTACTAGAATAAGACGTAGAATTACGCTAAAAGACACAGTTTTAAGAAATCAATATTTAAATCGTATGTAAAGGAATGTATAGTAGAGTTGACTTCCTTCTCTCCCAACTACCCAGGGTTAATCTGCACAGATGAGACAACCTTCTGTCCCTCAGACTTCACAAGCCCATACCAGGTCTTGCCTTTTGCCCAAACCATATCGTAAACGTCCTGGTCGGGTTTAGCACTCCAGCTTTTTACAAACTGCCCATTTTTCAATACCCAGTATTCGAGGTCATTATTGCAGGTGCTAGCTTGTTGCGATGCCTGACTGAGTACAAAAGCATCTTGTTGGGCATTGAATACAGGCAGTCCGTTTAGAATAGTTTTTCTACCATCCTTGCGGTCGATTAACCAATATTGCGGGCAGCTATCTTTTTTCTGGGTAAGAATAATAAATGCATTGGGTCCCTTGACATAGCCTTTAAATTGATAGTACGAAGAGATTGGGTTGCCTGCATCAGTCGGATGATCTATTTCCATAGAACCACTCTCCAGGTTCAAGACAAGATTTCCTTCTTTCCGTTCCACCAGCTTACTATTTTGCTCAATTCTGAATTTCTCAATAGCCCAGCCACAGGCATTTTTACCTTCCCATTCATTTTGGTTGTAGCCTTTTGATTCCTTGCACAAGCGGTCAATTGGCGTAGATTCCAAACTTTTGTCCAAAGCCAATTGGTAAGTGGATGGCTTCAAATCAGTTATCCCAGATGTAAGATCGCTTCCCGTAGTCGCAGCTTCAGCTGCCGAAGAAGGGCCTGATTGGTTACCGCAACCAAAGCAAAGGATCAAACAAACACCTGCTATCATTAAATCTTTCATATCTTATTGTTTATTTTATGATTACCCTGTAATTTAAGTTTCCTCCGAATTTGAATCGATTATTTTGAAATGAATGGAGTTATAAACTTCGCGAATAGCCTTAGCTATTTAAGGAATTGCTAACGAAAAGTAATTTCAAAAGAAGCATTCAAAACGGGCAGCATTTAGATGACAGTGTATTATGCTGAAGTATTGGATTTCAATGACTTGCAAACAAGCCGTCAGAATAACTTTAAACAACTTCTATGCTTAAAAATATTAAAGCATAATAAATTCATTTACTGCTATTTCTGCCACATCACATTAACTTATTTTCATAACAATTTAAAGGAAAACCGAAAGAAATCGGTTAAATTTGGTATTAAACTGTCAATCAGAAGAACTCTTGATGACTTTCTGACTATCTGTCTTGATATATACTGACTTTTTTTACTATTTTAGAGCTGGAAAATATTCAGCTAAAACTAACCTTTTCTCTTATTGATTTGTTTAAGTATTAAGTAGCTTTCAATTGCAATACCTCATTTTAACCAACTTCCATACTGACTTGCTGATTGTAACCAAATAATAGTGCCAGCATAGATGCTTGATTCAAGCGACCCTGTCTGTTTCCCTGGAAACTTTACTAATAATATTTTAAACCAAAACTAATGTTCAGATTTACCCTCGCATTTCTGTATTTATGCTCATGTAGCTCAATTTTTGCTCAAAAAGCTAGCTTTGAAGGACAAAAATTACAGATTGAACATCATACCCTACAATCAAACTTCAAAGATTATCAGGTTTATCAGATTGATGCCAGCGCCATCAATCAACATGTTCACGCCAACCTAAATGATATTCAATTTGATTTGCAACTAGACCCTGATAATATTTGGGAACTCCAACTGAACCCAAATGATATGAGAGGGGAGTATTATAACATCACTACCGCTCTGGGCAAAAATATGGAGGCATCTCAACAACCTGTCAAAACGTTCCGGGCTTACAATAACGCTACACCAACTGAATTCGGTGCGCTTACCATTGACCAGAACTTTCTCTACGGTTTTATCAAACAACAAAACGGAGAATACTTTATTGAGCCGCTTCGCTATTTCATCAACGGTGCCGCCGAAAACCTTTTCGTAGTCTATGCCTCCAAAAATGTTATTGAAAAACAAGGCAATACCTGCGGAGTGACTGTAATGCAAAATAAAATCAATAATCAAAAAGGATGGATTGATGAAAATACTTCCGACGACAATCCTCAGGGACTCGTTCCTGCCTGCCATGAAATTGAGCTAGCCATCGCTTCTGACTGGCTGATGCATCAGGACTATGGTGGGGTAGCCGGAGTTGAAAATCACAACATCGGAGTCATGAACAATGTAGGAACCAACTACGACAATGAATTCAACCACGAATTTCAATTCGTGATTGTAACGCAGTTTGTTTCTGATTGTAGTACCTGTGATCCCTGGACCAATTCCACTGATCCAGGTGACTTGTTAAATGATTTTACAGCTTGGGGGAATGGAGGTAATTTTGGTGCCACCTTTGACATCGGACAATGCTGGACCGACAGAAATTTTGATGGAGGTACCGTCGGACTCGCCTGGGTTGGCGCTGTTTGTAACCCTGTTAGATATCACGTACTGCAAGATTTTACCACCAATGCCAACTTCCTGAGGGTTCTGACTGCCCACGAAATTGGACACAACTGTAATTCTGGTCACGATGCAGCAGGCGCACCATTTATCATGGCTCCCTCTGTTAGTGCGGCCAATGCCTGGTCTGCTAACAGTATTAATGTAATTGATAATTACCTTCAGGGACGAATCAACAACGGCTGTTTGGGCTCATGTGGTTCAACCGCACCGCCACCTATCGCAGGTTTTTCCGCTGATGTCCAGGAAGGTTGCGTGCCACTTCAGGTGCAGTTTACCGATAACTCAGGAGGAGGTGCTGCGACAAGTTGGTCCTGGGACTTTCCGGGTGGTATGCCAGCTACCTCTTCTGATCAAAATCCGTTGGTTACTTACCTTACAACAGGTACGTATGACGTGACACTAGAGGTGACCAACGTGGGAGGTAGCGACATTAGTACGGAAACAAACTATATCACTGTCGATGATATTCCATCCGCATTTTTTGAAGACTTACATGATGAATTGGAAGTTACTTTTGTAAATTTTTCAACGAATTCCAACAGCTGGTCCTGGGATTTTGGCGACGGAAGTTCTAGTACGGATGAGAACCCGGTTTATACTTATGATGATGATGGAATCTATACGGTTATACTCGAAGCGTTTAATGATTGTGGCTCTGATATCTTTTCCTTTGACGTAGAGGTCGTTTCATTGCCAGTTGCATTCTTCTCCTCTGATATCGTAATGGGATGTATTCCTACAACCGTTTTTTTTGAAGACCTGTCAACACTTAACGCAACGTCATGGAACTGGAGCTTCCCCGGTGGAGAACCCAGTTCTTCTACCGATCAATTCCCAATCGTCGATTATCTGTCACCAGGCTTTTATGATGTTTCGTTGACCGTTAGTAATGCTGCCGGTTCTGATACCTATACCGAAACAGCTTATATTGAGGTGATTGATGTACCAGTTCCTGATTTCACTTTTTCCGTGGATCAGGACAGTATTGTTACTTTTACAAACACATCAATTGGAGGAGAAGACTATTTTTGGGATTTTGGTGATGGGGAAACAAGTACGGATGTCAACCCGGTTCATACATACAGTGTAAGCGACGATTATACCGTTGTTCTTGAGGTGACTAATTTCTGTGGGGTAGAAAATTTAATACAAACCGTATCCGTTACCATCGAAACAGCTCCGGTCGCTGCCTTTATCGGCACTCCCACAAGTGGTTGTGAGCCACTGACGGTTATATTTACCGATCAGTCAAGTGGAGCGACATCCTGGTCCTGGACTTTCCCTGGTGGAAACCCAGCAACTTCAACCGATCAAAATCCAAGCGTTGAATACACCTCAGCCGGAACTTATGACGTAACACTCACAGTGACTAATTCTTTTGGTAACAATACTGTTTCACAATCGAATTATGTGAATGTTGATCCGCTTACTATAGCTGATTTTACAACAACTGTAGATATGGACTTGGTATCTTTCACCAATAGCTCTGTTGAAGGAACCAGCTACGTCTGGGATTTTGGTGACGGAAACACCAGTACTGATCCTGACCCGGAGAACATTTATGTGGTAGATGGTTCCTACGAAGTAGAACTTATTTCCACCAACTCTTGTGGAAGTGACACGGCTACACAAACAATTGTTATTGTTACACTTCCAACAGCTGCTTTCTCAGCACCTGTTACCAGTGGCTGTGCGGATCTCACGGTTAGTTTTTCTGACGAATCAACCACCAACGCGACTTCCTGGCTCTGGACTTTCGCTGGCGGAACTCCTGCTACATCAACTGATCAAAACCCAATTGTTGTTTACAGTACTGTCGGAACTTATGATGTTGTTTTGGAAGTGAGTAATGGCGCCGGATCAAATACTTCAACACAAACATCTTATATAAACGTCACCGATGTGCCTGCCCCTTCTTTTACGACAAGTGCAACAGATATGACGGTTGCTTTTACAAATACCACCACCAACGGAAACAGCTATGCTTGGGATTTTGGCGATGGAAATACCAGTGCGCTGGAAAATCCAACACACACTTATGCGGCTGACGGAACCTACCCGGTTGCACTAACCGCCACCAATGATTGTGGAGATAATATCATGACACAAACTGTGATTATTTCTAATTTACCAATGGCGGGATTTGGTGCTCCAGTGACAAGTGGTTGCGCTGACCTTACGGTAAACTTTACCAACCAGTCTTCTTCCAACGCATCAAGTTGGGATTGGACATTTACTGGTGGAACACCTGCCACTTCCAGCGATCAAAATCCTGTTGTTGTTTATAGCACTGCCGGCACTTATGATGTAACTTTGATTGTATCCAGTACCGCTGGCACTGATACGCTTACGCAAACAGCCTTTGTACATGTTACCGACATTCCATCAGCCGGATTTACCAATACCGTTGCTGGAACCACCGCCAACTTTACCAATACATCAACGGATGCTACCTCTTATAACTGGGACTTTGG
>Ga0114957_1002945_pt1 | contig 15747 bp, 11 predicted proteins | sample BantaG_FD_87175 | JGI IMG/M metagenome (GOLD analysis project Ga0114957, IMG submission 87175) | Marine algal microbial communities from Bantry Bay, Ireland - BantryBay_4 metaG | ecosystem: Host-associated > Algae > Red algae > Unclassified | place: Bantry Bay, Ireland | collected 2014-11-21 | reverse complement strand
TGAAAAAATTAGTAGAGTCGATGAAAGTTCCTAAAGAAGATTTATATACTTACATGGAATTGGTTTTACATGGGATGGCGGCTTTCAATATATTGAGTAAAGACTACTTGGAATCAAAGTTGTCTTTTAGTGATCCATTGTCAGATATGTTTGGAGATGATGATGGTGATGAAGATCCGTTTGGTAGATTTAATTAAAATCAATCGATATGGAATAAATGAAAATCCCGAATCTTATAACAGAAAGATTCGGGATTTTTATTTTAATAATCCCGAATTAATTGGGAGATGTACGACACATTCCAGTTAATTCGGTATAACTATTCGGGTCAATTGTTTGTAATTATATTGTTATTCTTTTCTTTCATAAATGTATTCTTTTCCATTATCTGTATTTTTTATAAAAATCACCCCTTCGTTTTTGGTATATTTGATTTCTAACGTTGGAGTAGGGGATAGGTTCGAGGCTTCAAAAACAGAATAAAACATTTTACCGTTTAATTCAATACTATCGATAGATGTAACGAATGGATTTGAATTGTTGTTTGCATAGTATTCAAATAGAAAATTACCTTCTCCTAAAGAATTGGAAAAATAATCTCCTAAAGTAATTGTCACACTTTCTTTGATTTCTGAACTGTTGGGTCTTGGGACTTCTAAAAGTGAAATAAAAATCGGATTTGAAATCTCTATTGGATTAAATAAGGTAAATTGAATTAATTGTGAAGTTCCTTTTACCGTTTGAGAAAGGGTTGTATCTATCTCACAATTACTACCAAATTGATAAGGTGCAAGAGTGTCTTTAAAATTGGAAGTTGTAAAACTAACTTCTTCTCCCATATCAGTTTTGAATATTATTCTTTCTGCATTTATATAGTTAGAGGTATATGATTTGATCGCATCACTTAAGAAATAACTTTCTCCTTCCAATGGCATTTCACAAAAATTCTCGTTATCACAACTTAGGATAAAAACTAATAGCAGTAGAAATAAAATTTTGCTCCTAAAACTTGATTTAATTTTTTTCATTTTTTATTATAATTTAAAACTTATTGATATTGCCAATTGAGGTTTTGAAAAATTACTACTGAAAGAACTACTCAGTTCATTTTGCAATGGATTTCCAAATACAAAGATAAAAAGTCCCATGTCAAATCTAGGCGTTATTTTATATTCTTCATTTATATTTTTTGAATGACAGTAACCTAGACGGAAAGTTTTTGGAAATCGGTTGCCTGTGAGAGGAATATGTTTGGAGGTGGTTTAATTAAAAACTTCTTTACCACTTAAAAAAATATATAAACTATTAATCAGTATTATTTTTCAATCTTTCCATGAATTGATTTTTAAAAGTTCTTCCAATAGGAATGACTTGATTATTTATCTTCAATGATTCTCTTTCTATTTGTTGAGTATGCAACAAGGAGACCGCATAACTTTTATGAACTCGACAGATATAAGTTGGAAAAATTTTTTCTAAATCACTTAAAGTTTGTCTGCTTAAAATTCTTTTTTTAGGAGTGTGATAAATAACATAATTTTCATCTTTTTCAATATATAAAATTTCTTTCCAAGATAACTTATGAGTGATGGCACCACTTTTTATATAGACTGTATCTTGGAATATTAATTTTTCATTTTGAGAAAAAATATGATCCGTTTCTTTTTGTTTGAGTAATCGTTTACAAGCTTTTAGGAATCTGGGAAAAGGAATAGGTTTTAATAAATAATCTAATGCTTCTAATTCAAAACCTTCGATGGCATATTCAGGATAGGCTGTTGTGAAAATAACAGCAGGAGGATTGTTAATACTTTTGTATAATTCTAATCCAGATAAAATAGGCATATTGATATCTAAAAACAATACATCTACAACATTAGTTTGTAGGTAATGAACGGCCTTGACAGGATTACGAGCTTCACCCACCAATTCTAAAAAATCAATTTTTTCAATATAATTTTTAAGTAATTCTATGGCTTTAATTTCATCTTCGACGATATAAGCTTTTAACATACAATGGTTGTTTTAGATTTATTTCCCTTTCAATTCCATCTCTAACTCACAAAAGAAAGTACGATTGTTTTGATGAATATTAAGCTGATGCTCATTAGGATAAATTAATTGTAAACGTTTTGTTACATTTTCTAACCCAATTCCTTTTTCCTGAATTTCCATATGACTTTTCTCAAACATGGTGTTAAAGGACTTGAAAATGAGTTGATTATTCTTGATGGATAAATGTATACTTACGATACATTTCTGATCAGGTTTTATTCCATGTTTAAATGCATTTTCAACAAGAGGTAATAAAATGACTGGCGCAATTGTTTTGTTATGAATATCACCTTCTATATTGAAAGAAGTCGTGATGTCATCAGTATCAGCAATTCGAAGGTGTTGAATTTCAATATAATTTTTTAATAGTTCAATTTCTTTTTCTAAAGGAACGAACGCAGAATTACTTTCGTAAGTTAAATAATGCATGATGCCAGAAAGGTTCTCCAATCCCGATGCAATTTCAGATTGATTATTTTGGACAGCCATGCTGTAAATATTATTAAGCGCATTGAATAAAAAATGTGGATTGACTTGTGATTTTAAAAATGCTAATCGAGTCGTTAAGTTTTCTTCTTTTAACTGATTTTCTCTTTGTTCTTTTTCTCGAAATAATTTAAAAAAACGAATCACCGAGGCTAATCCAATAATTGATAATAAGGTAAAAGAATTTCGAAAGGGATGACCATCACAGATATGTTTCAAATTCCCTTCTGTAATAGGTTGAAGCACATTATACATGAATTCAGAACGAATCAATAATTTGTCTAAAACAGAAGCAATTAAAAAATTAATACTAAAAAATATTCCAAATTTTAAATATTGTTTATCATCAACTAAAAATTTCGGTAACAGATAATACAATACGAAATAAGTCGCTGCCATAAAAATTGGAAGCCGTACAAGGTTATGAATGTAGAATTTTTCGATTGGTAAATCCCAATAGTAATCACCTTGTGCTCTCCAATATATGATAACACTCCAAAATATTACATGAAGACCTATCCGCTTTATCATTGTAACCATATAATTTTGATATCGTTTTTTATTGAAATGTTAGTTTAGTTTAATCCACCCTCTAGCCCCTTGAATAAAGAATATCGAACAAGGAACAAGGAATTTCGAAGTTTGACGAAAATTTTTGAATTCCTAGATTCACCATTATTCGTCAAACTTCGAAATTCCTTGTTCGATATTCGTTATTCAAAAGGGGCTAAAGGATGGATTAAACTTGACTAACATTTTCACCAATCATTAATTTAATAAAAAAAATCTAAGGAAGCTTTTGTGATGAAGCGAATGGTAAAAAAATAAAGGTAAACTTCATTTTTTTTCATTTAACGTCAGAATTTATCCATAGGCGTCATTTTTTTTTATTCTATAAAAAGGTTCCTTAGTTTTGAATTGAAATAATAAGTTATTTAAAAATAAAAACTATGAAAGTTAGAAATTTATTCCTGGGTTTGGTTTTCCTGTTTTTTATTCAAACTGGTTGGAGTCAAGTTACGTTGTCTGGTCGAGTTGTAAATTTGGAAAACCAACCGCTGGAATTTGTAAATGTTTTTATCAAACAAAAAGATAACAATACAGTTACAAAAGGTACAATTACTGAATCAAATGGAAATTTTGAAATAGAAAACATTAGGGCAGGAGATTATTCATTATCAATAAGTTTTATAGGATTTGCTGATTTTAAGCAAGACTTAAACTTATTGGAATCTTTGAATTTGGGAGAGATCAAATTGGAACCTGCTCAAAATGTAATGGATGAATTGACTGTGACCGCTGATAGAGAAATCATCGAACGACGAGGTGGGAAACTTTTATTTAATGTAAGTACAAGTCCTTTGAAATCAGGTTTTGATGGAATGGAAATTTTGGAACGATCTCCAAATATTCTAGTAGAAGGTGATGAAATTCTGATAAGAAATCAAAATGCCATAATTATGATAAATGGCAGAATCTCGAATCTCTCCGGGGAGAATTTAGCCAACTATATCAGAAACTTAAGGTCAGATGAAATTAGAACAATTGAAATTAAAACTCATCAATCAGCAAATACAGGTGCCGAAAATGCAGGAGGTGTTATTAATATTATTTTAAAGAAAAAACCAGTTGGCTTTGATAGTACGATTCGTGCAGATTATACTTTTAAACCTGAAAATAATTTTATTGCCTATCCAGGAGTGAATCTAAATTATGGTGCTCAAAAATGGAATATCTACGGTTCTTATAATTATTTATTTAATAAAAGTATTTCAAATACTATTGCGACCATTGATTATTTTGAATCTGGAAATTTTTTGGTTGAAAATGGAACATGGAAAAGTGATCGTAAACGACATACCTATCAAATGGGATTTGTAGCAGATGCCATTGAAAATCATGTGTTTGGAATTGAAGCTTATGGTTCTAATTATATCAACGATTTTAATAATAGAAATTTTATAGAATTGTCAAATGAAGATGAGTTGTTGAATAATGGAAATGCAGATTTGGATGGTTTAACGGATGCAGATTTATACTATTTTCTTTTTAATTATACCTGGACCATTGATTCCCTCAATAGTAAGTTGAAATTCTTTGCCGATTATTCTAATCAAAATTTTGTAGGGGAAACTCAAAATATTTCAGACTATGAACAATCTAACCTCCAAGGAATTACGGAACGTAACAACACAATTACAAAAACCGATATTTATTCTATTCAAACTGATTTAGAAAAATTTTTACCACATAAAATAAAAATGGAGACAGGAGTGAAGTGGACTTTTGTAGATCGGTTTAATGATCTGAAATCTGATTCTTTGTTTAATATGGATTGGTTGGATAATGGGCGAACACGTTCATTTAATTATGGTGAAAAAGTATTGGCGGGTTATGTTTCTTTGGATAAAACTATTAATGAAAAAAATTATGTGGAAGTTGGTTTACGTGTAGAAAATACGGATTTGGAAAGAAATGATTTTTCACAGGATACTATCTTTGGACAAAATTATACGAATTGGTTTCCCTCTGTTTATTATTCACGGAATCTTCCGAAAGGGAATAAAATTTCATTAGGTTATTCCAAAAGATTGCGAAGACCTCCTTTTCAATTTTTAAATAACTATGTAGTTAAATTAAATGATTTTCGATATGAGTTGGGGAATCCTAATTTACGACCTGAGATTGTTCACAATACAGAGATAAGTTTTAAACAGAAAAAACAATCAATTTCCGCTTATTATCAAATCGTAAAAGAGGCTATTAACGGAATATATTTTTTAGAGGATGAAGTTTCTTTTTATCGAAAATTCAATGCAGGCTCTCAAACGCAGTATGGTTTGGAATACAATCGTTTTGGAAATCTTTATCCTTGGTGGTATGTCAAAATTTACGGAGGATTGTATAATCGGTTTTTTACTGATGAAGATGGAAATGATTCTTTTCAAAGAGTTTCGGGAGTGGTGAGTATGTCCAATAATTTCAAACTAAATAAGACGACAAATCTAGATCTTTCTTTTAGATATAATTCAGCGTATGAAGATGCGTTTTTTATTTCCAAAGAATACTATCGTGTAAATGCAATGTTACAAAAAACGTTTTTTGATAAAAAAATTACCTGCCGTATTTATTTGAACGATGTTTTCAATACACTACTTTATAAAAATGAAAGACCATTCACAACCTTTAGAAGTACCAATACTTTTGACCCACAAACCCAAACATTGAGATTGTGGGTAACGTATAATTTTTCCAATAAAAATAAAGTGAATAAGCGGAAGAATAATTCGAGGAATGATGCGAGACGAAGGTTGTAGTAATGAATAATTAAAAATGAATAATGAATAATTTCGAATCTTATTCATTATTCATTACTTATTTTTGTCCAAATATATTTTTCTTCTTTTCTCCTTTTTTTGACAAAGGCTCAGGAACTGGGAACTCACCATCTTCATATTTATGGTCAAAAACTTTTTCTACATAAACCCATTGACCGTTTTCATATTTATAACCCTCATAGCTTCCATCAGGAAGATAAGTAAATTCTTCTCCGGGAAAAGGACTGGGTTGAGAAATCAAGTGATCGAAGATTATCATCTCTAAATGCAAATCATAATTTAATCGAATGGAAGTTTCAGCAGAGTAATCAAGGATAATTCTTGATTGGGTAGTAGTAGGTTGACCTTCAACATTTTTCACAAAAACTGGCGAACCAAAAACAGGTTTTCCATTATCAAATTTAAGTACATCTAAAACTTTTCTTTTTTGGAAAAAAGATTTTCCGTCTAATCCGAAAAGTAAATATTGTGGGCCATCTTTAGTTTCAAATTGATGGATATTATAATAAATCGCTCCAAGCCATTCGTCAGCACTAAGTTGAATTTTTTCAATTCCCATCGGATTAGAAGGACGATCTAATAATCTAAATAATTTAAGATCAGAAGTGTTCATTTGGATTGCTCCGTATTGATGATAGGTATCTTTATCAACATATAATTGCCAAGTAAAAATTCTAAAAGTGCTATCAGGTGGATACATGATTAAAACAGTATTCAATCTATCGAAAGGATAGTTAAAAGAATTTTTATGTTTTAAGGCTTTGACTAAATTAGGAATAAATTTTTTGCAAGAGCCAAAACGATGTTCTGGTAAAGAATCATTAACCATCAAAAAACCCAATGCTCCTAGGGTGTCTTCAATAATTTTGATTTCTTCAAAAGTCTTTTTGTCCAGAGTTTGCGATTTTTGAGCGTCCGCAAAAAAAGGATTGAAAAGTGACAAACTAAAAATAAAAAATAACAACTTTTTCATATAGGCACAATTTATGCTTTCTAGTATAAAAAATCAGACCGAGTTAATAACGCAAATCTAGTTTTTAAAATTGCAATTAAACGAATTAGGTTCTGATAAAAAATAGCAATAGAGTGAATCAAAATCAAAATGACAATCAAAATCAAAAAAATGATTGTTATTGTTCGATTCTCTTTAAGATTTCCCCTCTTCAATTATCCCTCATTTTATCCCCTCATTAATCAGTTTATAGCTGATTTTCTCATTTGACAAAAAATTAATTTGATAATTTTTAATCGTAACACCTTGATAATCAGCGTGTGTTTTGATTTTGATTGCCATTTTGATTTTGATTAAATATTTCCCCTCTTTTGATGATTGTTTAAAAAATTACATTGGATATGCACTTCAATCTTGTTAGAAAGTTGCTTGTCTTAGTGCCATTAGTGTTGCTCACATATGCAGCAACTGCACAAGACACTACGTTCACTTACCTTTTTGACGGAGGTTTAGGAAGCCCATGTGCTCCTGCTTCGGTTAATTTTTATCCACAACACAATCTTACGAATCCATCTTATATATGGACGGTCAACGGGGTTACGTTTTCGAATCAAGAAGAACCGATTCGGATTTTTCCAGTTGGAGGAACATTTAATATATGTTTAGGATTGGATGATGGAAATGGAAATGGTGGAACTTATTGTGAACAGATTACCATTTTTGATCCACCTACTATTACACTCGATAATGATGTGGATCTCGGCTGTAGTCCTTTACCCGTGAATTTTATCTTAACCTCAACTTCGAATATTGATTCGGTCGTTTGGGATTTTGGAGATGGAACTGTGATTAATCAGAATGGGACAGATAGTGTGGTAATGGTTTTCAATCACATTTATTTAACTGCTGGAAACTATTCGCCGATTGTTACGGTCTTTGATGAAAATGGATGTGAAGTAACGGTGACAAGTCCTGATGCAGTAGAAGTTATTGATACACCTACGCCTTCATTTACTGCTGACGAAACAATAGGTTGTACAGTTCCACATACTGTTAACTTTAGTAATACAACTTCCAATACTGGGAACTTGACTTATTTTTGGGATTTTGGAGTGGATGCTAATTCAAATTCAACCGCTACAAATCCAACTTATACTTATACGAATTTAGGTTCCTACGATGTCACTTTGATTGTGACTAACAATACAACTGCATGTTCCGATACATTGTTAATTGAGGACTTTATAAATATTGGAGAATTTAACGGATTTCAATATGAGCTACTAGATGATGGAGATTGTGATGTAGTGGAAGTAGGATTTAGTTTTTATGATAGTGGAAATATTCAATCGGTAAATTGGGAGTTTGGAGATGGAAATTCTTCAACAGGATTAAATCCAATTCATAGTTATACTACTGCGGGTTGTTATACCCCTTCATTAACTATTGTCACGACTGATGGTTGTACTTATAATACAACTGCTCCAGATTGTATTCAATCTAATGGGCCAACATCAGTTAATTATTCTGCTTCTGGAGACTTTGAAACATGTGATGATGTTAATGGAACTACTGTAAGTTTTACAGGAATTAGCCCATTAGCGACTTCATGGGAATGGGATTTTGGAGGACAAGGAACTTCTACCAATCAAAATACAACTTTTACTTTTACAGGGGTGGGAAGTTATCCAGTTGAGTTAAAAGTAACTTATGCTGATGGATGTAAAGATAGTGTTACGATTGAGACCATAGTAATCGAAGATTTTTCTGCGGACTTCAGTAGTAATGTTGTAGATGGTTGTGAAGACTTACAAGTTTTCTTTTATAATGAAACAGATGCTATTGATCCTATCATTTCTTATCAATGGGATTTTGATGGAGGAACTGGTTTGGAAAATATAGAAAACCCTGTTGTCATGTTTACAGATACAGGATCATATGATATTACTCTGATAGTGGAAACTTCATCAGGTTGTATAGATACACTTTTGATAGAAGATTATATTCAAGTGGGAATGCCTACTGGCCCAGGTTTTTCGGCAGATCCATTAATCGCTTGTTTGGAAGATGAGGTTCAGTTTACAAGTATGTCAGGATCATTGACAGATGAATGGGAATGGTACTTTGGAGATGGGGGACAATCAGGTGAAGAAGATCCACAACATGAATATACTGATACTGGATTTTTTGATATCACGTTAATTACTTTTTTCCATGGATGTCCTGATACTTTATTAGTAGAAGAATATATTTATATCAATGCTCCAAAAGCAGAATTTAGTTTTACTCAAGATTGTTCCTCTCCAGGAGAAATTCAGTTTTTAGATGAGTCCGTTGGAGCAGAAACATGGAGTTGGGATTTTGGAGATGGAAACTCATCAAGTATTCCTAATCCTGCTCATACTTATGCAGGCAATGGTTCCTATTTAGTGAATCTAACTGTTTTTAATTCTCAAACAGGATGTGAGCATACACAATCCATGACGGTAAATGTAACGAGTTCAACTCCTGAATTTACTTTGAGTGATTTAGAGATATGTGTAGGAGATACCATTTCAGTTATCAATAGTTCAATTGGAGCAGATTGTTATACTTGGACATTTCCTTTTGGAGTAGGAATGATTACCAATAGTTTTTGTGATTCTGATCCTTTGTTTTATTTCCCAGCACCAGGAAGTTATTATGGATTTAGTTTGACCATTGATGATGGATCAAGTTGTTCAAGTACTTATTTCTTTACAGATACGGTACATGTATCAGGAGCAGTTTCAGATTTTACTACTGTTGATATTGAAGGATGTACTCCTCATACCGCTACTTTTTCAAATTCTGCCTATGGAATAAATGGAAATATTACAAATTATGCTTGGACATTTGGCGATAGTGTTTCTACTTCAACTGATCCAAATCCATCACATACTTATAATGAAGCAGGTTATTATTCTGTTGGCTTGACGGTAACTAATCAATCAGGTTGTACAGATTCTTTAATGATGGATTCATTAATAGTAGTGGATTCTATAGTTCCATTCTTTATACCTCAAGTAACGGATTGTGCCAATCAAGCAGTTGATTTTACAAATGCTTCTACTTCTTTTGTAGGAGATTTAACTTTCCAATGGGATTTTGGAGATGGTAATACTTCAAGTGATGAATCTCCAAGCCACTCTTTTGCAAGTGCTGGAACATATAATGTTTGTTTGACTGCTATGAATAATTTTGGATGTTCAGAACAATTTTGTAGTGAAGTTAACTTCCAACCTTTAACCGTAGATTTTGTAGCAGATGAAACTTATAAATCTTGTCCTGAACCACCATTGGTTTCTAATTTTACAGATTTATCTACCAATGCTATTTCATGGTTTTGGGACTTTGGAGATGGTGCAAATTCTGCATTACAAAACCCATCACACTCTTATAATCAAACTGGGAAATACACCGTATGTTTGACCGTAACCAATGTGTTAGGTTGTGAAGCTACAGAATGTAAAGTAGATTATATTGAGGTGGACGGCCCTAGTGGAATATTGACTGCGACACCTACAGCAGGTTGTGCAGATTTGGATGTAATGTTTATTATAGAAAGTGAAAATGCTTTTAGATATAAATGGGATTTCGGTGATGGAAATGTGATTGATTCGTTAGCGACAGGAAGTCCAGATACGATGCACTACACTTATACAGAAGGTGGAAATTATACACCTATTGTTTTAGTCGAAGATATTTCAGGATGTAAAGTTCCTGTTATCGGCGAACCGATTGTAGTTGAAAATATTATTTCTGATTTTACAGTTGATATTGATGAGGTCTGTGAAGGGGCAGCTACACCTGTAGATTTTTCTGTAACTTTTGCTGATCCTGCTACCGTAATTTCCGTTGAATGGGAATTCCCAGGAAGTAGTACACCCACGGCTACGGGATTAAATCCTACTGGAATTATATATGACCAACCAGGATATTATGATGTTATCTTAACTGCAAATACTACATTTTGTACGACTACTGTTACAAAAGATAGTTTTGTATTTGTTCACCCAGCGGCTGAAGTTGATTTTACTGTTTCACCTGCATCAGCATGTAGTGATGAGACTGTACAATTTCAAGATTTATCAACAATTGCTGCGGACAGTATTGTAGCGTGGAATTGGACAGTAGATAATACGACATATACCGATTCTGCCTTTTCTCATGAATTTTCAACAGGCGGTGATTATGTGGTTATCTTAGAAACGACTTCTAGTTTTGGTTGTGTTTCGAGTGCCCAACAAACCATTAGCATTTTTGATAATCCAGAGGTGGATGCAGGGGAAAATGTTTTCCTTTGTCAAGGAAGTACGACTACACTAAATGCAACAGTTCAGACAACTGACCAAACAGCCTATAGTTGGAGTCCCGCATTAGGATTATCTTGTACGGATTGTCAATCACCAGTTGCTAATCCAGATAATAATACCATATATTATGTTACCGCAACATCGGTAAATGGATGTATGTCAACTGACTCCGTATTGGTTGAGGTTTCCGTTTTACCAGAAATCACTTCTACTATTTCTCAAGATACTACGGTATGTGAAGGAGAGGACGCTAATTTAATGGTAAGTTCTAATCATGTAATTGATACTTATACTTGGGATGGTGCACAAGTAGGATTGAGTTGTTATAACTGTCCAAATCCTATGGCAACACCTACGGCTAATACAACTTATGTAGTAACTATGGTGAGTACGGAAGGTTGTAGTATCTCAGATACCGTCACCGTAAATATAATACCATCGGTAGATTTGATTGATGGAGAACCAGTCATTTGTATTGGGGAATCTACTCAACTTGAAGTAACAGAAGGTACAAATATTATGTGGTCACCTTCAACGGGATTAAGCTGTACTGCTTGTCCAGATCCAACTGCATCACCAGACACAACAACAACATATACCATTACTGCTTTAATTGGAAATCAATGTACCGTAACAGATGAAATTACCGTCTTTGTTATTACCAATGATAATATTGATGCAGGTGAAGACTTTACTATTTGTGAGGGCATAACAACAGAATTACAAGGTGATTATCCATTTGGAACTTCCGTATGGACATTCAATGGAGATGTGATTGCGACTGATACACCAAATCCATCTGTAACTCATTCACAAAGTGGAAATTATATTTTAGAAGTCACCAATGGAACTTGTGTACTAACTGATACCGTAACCGTTGAAGTGGTCGATAAAGTAGAAATTTTTGCCGAAGATGTTATGGTCTGTGAAGGTGATACGGCCTTTATCGAAGTTACAGGAGATGCAGATACTTACCTATGGGTTAATGCAACAGGACTTAGTGATCCTAATAGTTCAACACCATTTGTAATACCAACAGAGACTACAACTTATATGGTAATAGGTTCTTATGGAGATTGTGAATCTGATACCGCATTGGTTACCGTTGAAGTGTTGCCATTGCCTCAAATTAATATGGCTGAAATTGATTATTTCCGAGATGGAGAATCTATTCAACTAAATGCAGCAGTAAGTAACGCAGGGAATTTTACCTACGCATGGACACCTCCCGCACATCTTTCCTGTACGGATTGTCCTGATCCAGTTTCAACTACGGATGAAGATATAACCTATCACCTTACCGTGAGTAATGAACTTGGATGCTCTGATTCTTCTTCAATCCTTCTTAAGAAAATATTTATCTGTAGTGAAGACTTGATAGTCGTTCCCAATGCCTTTACGCCAAATGGAGATGGAAATAATGATCGCTTTAACATCATGAGTAAATTGGAAATCGGAATGGTTAGAATTTACAATAGATGGGGAGAAATTGTATATGAAGATGAAGGTGGTAAAACAGGATGGGATGGAAACCACAAAGGACAAAAATTAAATCGAGATGTTTTTGTCTACTATATAGAAGCCACCTGTGAGTTTAATGGACAGACTATTGTGAAAACAGGAGATGTCACTTTAATTAGGTAGTTTTTAAATCAAAATCAAAATCAAAATTTCAATCAAAAAAAAATTAGAATCAAAATGCTAATCCACGTTTTTACATTTTGATTTTGATTGAAATTTTGATTCTAATTTAAAATATATTTGAATGAAAAATATTTGTAGAATTATTGTTATGACTTTTTTCTTAGTAAGTTTTATTGGGAAAAAAGCAAACGCTCAAGATCCTCATTTCTCTCAGTTTTATAATGCACCGATGCATTTGAATCCTGCGATAACTGGATTGATCCAAGGAGATACAAGGGCAGTTATAAATTACCGTTCGCAATGGAGTTCGATTGCAACGCCTTTTCAAACAATGGCTGGATCGGTAGATTTTAGGGCATTAAATTATTTGACTAAAAAAGATGTTTTTGGAGCAGGCCTATTTGTAATGAACGATGTGGCGGGTGAAGCTGATCTTCGAAATACGCAAGTAGGACTTTCTTTTGCTTACAATATGTCAATGAATAATAAACGAAATCATTTTATTGGAATAGGTGCGCAATACTTGTTTGTCCAACAATCATTGGATTATACGAAGTTGCGATTTGAAAGCCAATACAATGGTGAAGTCATTGATCCGAGTCAAGCAAGTGGAGAAAGTTTAGCGATGAATAGCTTTAGTTATTTTGATTTTAATGCAGGGATTTCGTGGTCGTATCGTTATGATCGATTTAGGAGTTATTATGCAGGAGCGGCCATTTCGCATTTGAATCAACCAAAGGTGAGTTTCTTCGACGACCTAGGAGAACGATTAAAAATGAAATATACTATTTACGCAGGAGCAGATTTTAAAATTACTCCAAATATTTCTTTTATTCCACGAGGAGTATTTCTTCTACAAGGTGTGGCAAAAGAAATTAGTGTAGGTGGTTTAGTAAAATTCAATGTAGGAAATACAAGAGCTGCTCAGGATAAAACATCTATCTATTTTGGAACCATGCATAGAGTTAAAGATGCACAAGTGGTGATGATGCGATATGATTATGATGGGGTAGGAGTGAGTTTTAGTTATGATGTCAATATTTCAAAACTAAATAATGCATCGAAAGGAAGAGGTGCGGTTGAAATTGCTTTAGTTTTTGAAAGTGAGGTGTTTGAAAGAAAACGATATAGTAAAGTAGAGTGTCCTAAATTTTAAAGTTTTTAGAGTTGATGCAAATATTTTTATTTCATCATTTCTAAACACAAACATAAGATACATATCCTTTGTTCTTTAAAAAGGACAAACAATCATCCTACGCGCACTTCGATTTTTCGGAGTGCGTTTTTTTAGTGTGTTATAAAAGTTTATTTTTTTTGAATTATCCATATGTCTTGTTCCATTCTATTATTAATTTTTTTGCCAGGAACATGTTCTAAAATAGATACTTGATAATCCATTTTTTTTATAAGATTCTTGATGAAAGAAGTTGGATGAAAAGCTCCAAATACTCTATGACCTTCTTTAACTTTATCTCTCACAATTAATTTTCCTTCGTCAAATTTTTTCTTTTCATCAGAAGTAAGTATTTCTTTAAAAACTTCTCCATGCATGGTCAAAAAGATAATACCATTTTTATTTGTTACTCTTAGTAGCTCGTTTAACCAATTTACATGCAAATTTTCTGAAAGGTGTGTAAAAATTGAAATACCATAAATTACATCAAAAAGGTTTTCATCATAAGATAAGGGAGGATTCAAGTTATTTACAGAAAAACTTACATTTGTTATATTTTCACTACACCATTTAATAGATTCATCATTGTAGTCAGTACCATAAAATTTACAGTTATTATTGATAACTTCTGGAAGATGTCTAATTACTCTAGCTGGTCCACAGCCCCAATCAAGAATATTTAAAGAATTAAGATTTTTATATTTTTTGAAATACGTTTTTAACCATTCACCTACTTTTTTACCGCCATCAAAATATTTTTCATAATCAATTCCAAAAGATTCATACATCAAATAATCTGGAGGTAAGATTACAGAAGGGTTCTTCTTTTTAAAACTTCTATTTTTGGTTTTATTTTTTACCTTGTGAATTTTATATCGAACAAAGTCTAAATAATAAATTAAACCTATTTTACGAAGAAAAATGGATATATCTCCTTTATTCATAAGATTTGATGTTTAAAGCAAATATCTATTTTTTTTATTTAAATATGGCAAATATTTTACTAACATATGAAAGCAACGATGACATTATGTGCTATTTTATTTGTTATATATTTTGTTGTTAAAAGAGGAAAAAAATAATTGCTCCTTTTTTCTCATACAAAAATCGATAATCTAAAAGACAGATATTTTAGTGAAGAAAATGAGAATATACCGGGAAGAATTATTAAAGCAACTTGGGTTATAGATAATATTAAATTACAGTTTTACATTCGCCAAAGATGGAGCACCTGGATATCATTTTTATAGTTTGAGAATTCATAAATTTCAAGATTATTTTGGTAATATGAAAATTCCAGAAGGATTGAATGGATATTAGAAAGGAAAGCATTTTTTGCATTCTGAACTAATTCTTGCATTGTCATAGGCTTATTTATTTTTAGGGATATTTGCTATGACACGATTTACAATATTTTCTGAAACGTTCATTTTTTTACAAATATATTCTACCGACTTCCCTTCTTTAATTAAATTAAGAATTGGTAGATAAAGTTGAGCTCCTTCAACCCTTCCTTCTTTTAGTCCTTCTCTATAACCTTCTTCATATTTTGCATTGCGAACTAACTCTGTTATTCCCATTTTGTTTTATTTACATTTTAGAAATGTCTGCGATAATAACATTTACAAATTTTTCTGAAACGTTCATTTTTTTACAAATATATTCTACTGATTTTCCCTCTTTAATTAAATTAAAGATTGGTAGATAAAGTTGAGCACCTTCAACCTTTCCTTCTTCTTTTCCTTCAATCTTCCCTTCAATCTT